>Ga0326513_10000662_pt1 | contig 29295 bp, 22 predicted proteins | sample 2_2465_0518_D_FD_203654 | JGI IMG/M metagenome (GOLD analysis project Ga0326513, IMG submission 203654) | Bovine rumen microbial communities from UC Davis, California, United States - 2_2465_0518 | ecosystem: Host-associated > Mammals > Digestive system > Stomach > Rumen | place: USA...
ACCGCTTATTGATAACTATCGTAATAAGATGATTATGATTAGTCCTGAGCTTCTTCCCGAGCGGTACAGGCTTCTTAAGTACGAAGAAGATCTTGGGTGTGATATCGACTATATAGAGCGCAAGTTTGAAATGGACATGGATACAGACCGTGTTTATGATATTAGCGGAGACCGAATGAACTATGGTAACGAGACCCAGAACAATGACTACGCTTCTGGAACGTACAAAGTTCTTGGTCGTCGCAACAAACACGTTACTGCTCTTAGCTCTGTGCCAAAGGAGAACTATGGTTCTGGTATGACAATTGGTAGAGACTATGTTCCCATTGTAAGCTGGCGTGGAAAGAACGGATATCTCTGGACACACCACAGCTATCCAAATATTAAGGCACTGCTTCAAGAAAGCGGTTATTATAACGAGTATAAACACTTGTTTACCCGTGAGCCTAATATTTGGTATGTTGCAGGAAAAACGCTTGCATGTGACATCGGCCTGGTACACCAAATCTTTGACGAGATTGAAAAGAAAGAGCGTAAGAGACGTGAAGAGGAACGTGCATATAGAGAAAGGTTGGGACTCTAATGGGAACTCTAGCCGAAGATCTTGAGCCGTTGTTTGAAATTCCGAGCTTTTACGATATGTATATCACGCTTAATCTTCGTTATCAAGAAATGGATTTCCATGATGAGATAAGCGACAGCGAGCGCATCTCAGAGTATAAAGATATTAATACTCAGCTTCGCAAGTATATTACTAAACAAAAGAACGTAATACTTAGCTGTAAGAAGAAAGAAGAAGCACTCGCTATTGTAGAGAATCTTGTAACGAAGATGGATGACTACGGTGATACACGTAAAGAAATTGTTTACGCTGTTATGCGTGATGACTTTCTGCTTAATCTACATCGTGTTATTTTCTTGTATCAAGATAACGAAGACGAGACCGAAGAAGAGGAGGAGTAATGGCTGATGAAGTGGCTAACGTCGCTGAAGACGAAGTTGTCGAGCTGGATGACGAACAAACGCAGAAAAATGAGCCAGTGGATATTGCAGAGGCGTTTAGAATGTATAATGCGTCTCAGCGAAAAACAGCTCAAAATCTTGTGGAAGATGGAGAAGAATCCACTGGAGAGCCAGAAGAACCTGCTGATACCAGTGGAGGGGAAGAAGGAGATCTGGTTGAAGAGACTGGAGACACAGGAGATGAGCTGGGAGATGATACAAACGTCATCGAGCCAGTTGATCTCTCTCCTCAGAAACAAGACTATCTAAAGCGTATTCAAAGTCAAGCTATAGCTAATGTTAGAAAACAAATGGAAAATGATAACATTGAGCTATGGACTATGGATGACATCTATGAACGTGACGAAGAAACAGGTCGAGTTACTTTCAATAATCCTGACGATCCTATGCACCCGTTCCAAAATAGAGCAGAAGCACAAAACTTCTTGAATGCTATGAATCAAGAAGTCACCAACTATTTTAGGAATCAGGTGAACAAGGAACAACAAAAGCTTGTTCAACAGCAGGCTCCAGTGCTACAGATGTTTGACTTTGCTCCAGTCTACCAGGCTATGAATACGGTAGAACAGGGTATCTTCAATGATCTAATTGAGCCATACGCAATTCAAGACCAGGCAGGTAATGTTATCGGTTTTAATACTAATCTTCAGTCTGTAGCAAATACCGCTAGGCAAATTGCTAAACGATTTGGAAACAGTACACCTTCTGAAACCGATAACAATACTAAGAATCCTAAGCAAAAGATAGGTTCTAAACCTGCTATGGATATGAAGACTGGAGCTAGCCAAGGTGGTGTTAACGAAGAACCTAAAACACTTGGTGAAGCACTAAAGATGTATGATCAGCAGCAACGTGAAATGAACAAGAAAGGAAAGTAACTATGACTACTAAACGAGCAGCAAGTGCAAAGGCTAAGCCGAAGATCGTTAAGCCGGACTTCGAGCCGCTGGAGAAGATTTTCAACAAGGCAAAGACCGTGATGGTTATGAAGCTCGACGCGAACATTGAGGTAAGCAAGCGCATTGACAACCTCATGAGCGTGCGAGACAGCGCGTACCGCTTCTGGGGAAACATGCTTGACGAGAAGTATCTTCCTAACGATCGTCTTCACTACTTTAAGCGTCTTCAACACATTACAACCGAGACCTACGAGGCTATGAAGGACATAGCTGAGAGTTTCAGTCTCGATGAGTTCAAAAAGGAAGAGATGAAAGACTACTTCGAGAAGCTGATTCCGAGTGTTGACGAGATCAAAAACGAGGAAACACTTCTTGAGTCTATGCTTATCTTCCAGTGTATTCAGCCCTACGGTAGCCAGATGAATCAGATTCATCAGCTGATTCAAGAGGAAATCGAGAAGAGGAAGTCCTATGGCGAAGAAGCGTAAACTAGAAGACACGATCGACGGCATGAAGAGCAAGGATTATAAGGAGCGCTTCAAGGCCGAGTACGAACAGCTCTCGATCCGTATCGACAAGCTGTCTAAGGCTATCTGCGACAGGTACGCTGGCAAGAGTAAACACAAGCTTGCCTACCCGCTGACGATGCTCAACAGGCAGCTGGACGCCATGATCCAGTATCAGACGGCTCTCGAAGAGCGTGCGTTCGTCGAGGGAATCGACCTTAAGTAATGCCAGAGTTCGTTAAAATAGAAGTTCCTATGTTCTATAGGCCGTATCCTTATCAGGCTATGGCGTGGCAGAGGCGCTCAAGCGGACTCTATACGTACTACTTTAAGCTCTGGGCACGTCAGCTCGGTAAGGATACGGACGACATAGAACACGCCATGAACGTAGGCTACAAGAATCCTGGTATTCAGATAGCCTACGTAGGCTTGGACAACGTCTGGATTACAAACAACATCTTTAAGAAGTACATAGACGGAAGAACGTTCTGGGAGGACTATCCAGATGAGCTTATCGACCCTAAAGACACTGCAAAAGAAGTTTATATGCGAAGCCAGGTACGCGGGAAGGCTGACGCTCGCATTAAGTTTATTGGCTTTCTTAACGATCAGGGACTCATCGGTAGCTCATACGATAGGTTCTATATTTCAGAAGCTAGTCTCTATCCGTCTCACGGATTCCAGTACATCAGACCGATCTGGGATCGAAAGCTAAAGATGGGAGTTGACCTACAGGTTAACTTTAACGGAACACCACGAGGAGTGAAAAATGTTCTTTACGACCTCTTACGTGTATACACAAACGAGGATGAACCCGAGGCATTTCCTGGAGCACACGGAAACTGTTACGTTGACAAAGTTACCATCGCTGATGCGGTTGATCACACGGGAAAACGCCTTTATTCGGATTCAGAGATTGAACAACTCCGAGATCACTACATTAGAGAATTCGGAAATGACAACCTATTTCGACAGGAGAATTTTTGCGACTTTACGGTCGTCAACGCAGGACTGGTATATCTTGCAATCGAGCAGCTTGTCCGTGAGCATCGTTACACGCCGTATAATCTTGATACCAGCAAGCCCGTTTACATCGCTTTTGATATCGCGTCTAAGGGCAAAGAATCCGACAGCACAGCTGCTATAGTGTTCCAGTACATCAACAACCGCATGATAATCTACGACTGCTTCGAGGCTAGGGGCATAGCTCTCGTAGAGGCTATGAACGAGATTATGAAGAAGGACTACGCGCACCTGATCCGTATGGGCATACTGCCGTGGGACTCTGAGCGTTCTGCATCGTCGCAAACTCCGATTGAAGAAGCCAGAGCAATGTTCCCAAAGATCAACTGGCACGCCCTAGAGAAGGAGCGAGTAGACCGTGGAATCAAGCTCGTTCGAGAACAGCTTCCTAACATGATTATCAACAGTAACAACTGCGGTTGGTTGATGGAGTGTTTTCAGAACTACGAGTATAAGCGTCTAGAGCGGCAAGACGACTGGGCTGCTAAGCCGATGCACAACAAGTACAGCCACATGATGGACGCGCTGAGATACGCGGCTATGGGGCTAAAAGAGATAAGCTACTTCAATCTCAACGATGACGGTGCAGAGGTCTTAGACTGGAACATGACGTATACCGGAATGTACGACGATAACGAAAACGAGTGGGACAAGCCCTGGCCAGAAACTTGGCAGCGTAAGGAGAAAAAAACCAATGGAGGACTCTACTACTACGAGTGAGTGGAGCTTTAGCTTTGAAGATCCCAAGCCAGTCTTCGATACAGATAGGGTAAACATGAGTCAACCGTATCTGTCTGGAGCTGGAAGATGGGATAACTACTGCGACGATGAGCTCTACAATCTCGAATGTCTTATTCGAGATTGGCTGGAAACTAAGCGAGGAGGCTGGGGAACGAGCGATCCGAGCGCACGTAAGTTTACAGCCAAGATGGTATACGAGATCATAACAGGCAAGAAGGATCCGAGTCTCGGAACGATACGGAAGCTCAACAGGCTTCTTGCGCACTACAGTACGCGTACGTATAAGAATGGGAACACAACGATATATGGTAAAAAGATTAACAACGTTGTATACTTTCTCAACGCTACGCGTCTTGATCACCCGCCTTATAGCTTGAGACTGCGTCTTGAGTGGCTTGCAGATCGCGGAGAACTTCCGACGTATGGCAACATGGAACTTGTCTATGACCTTAAGCCGGGCGAAGTTCGAAGGATAAATCGGAAAACAGAGGCTAACAGACGCAAGAGAGAGCGGGAGGTGAAACGTGTCCGAGCAGAAAAACGCGCTCGCAACAACGAGCAGTACGGAAATAATACCCGCTAGATTTCGTCGTAAGGACGGAGCAGACTACGAGTGGCGAGACAACGATGAGCTGCTTACAGACTACGCTCTCTCTAAGACGATGGGAGACCTTGTGAGAACAAGCGAGGTTGCTATCAAGGCAAGAGATTACGCTCTCAGCCGTATGATATGCAACGCTGTTTTCGAGATAGATATCGAGCTTATCCAGACGATAGTAAGCCGTATCGATGGAACGATTCCGTCTGAGGGTAACACAGACAAGTATGCAACAGCGTTCGGCGATGCTCTGGAAGATGTACTAGAGTACAGCAACGCAGAGCAGATGGAGGTTAAAGAAACCGACAGGCCGATTATAGCTATGGCTAAGGCTGTCGTCTACGCTGCTACAAACAGAGTTGGAAGCAACCTAGCTAGGAAGAAGGAACGTAACCTAGCTGCTAAGATGCTCTTAGAAAGAACGGGGGGTAGGAAGGTTGCTCCAACTCCGCTTCAGCTTGAAACTGTTTATGTTGAACCGAAGTGGATGGGATTACCAAAAGGAGGTGAAGACAGTGAACAAGTTTGAGCGTGCAGCAGAACAAGACAATCTCAAGAGACAGTGCTCTACCTGTAAAAAGGGTGGCAAGATTGGTCCGAGAAGCGGATGCCAGATAAAGAAGATTTTGCTTATCGACCGAGATAAGAACGCGTGGAAGAACAAGAGCATGTTTCTTACCGAGCAGGGCGAATGTAAAGCATACATAAAAGCCGTATAACGTGTATTGCACAAGAATACAAACCAGGAAAGGATCAGATGCAATTATGCTAGACTTCGAAAACCAGGACAACGCAGTGTACATCGCAGTTTATCCCTTTGAGGGCTTGGTTGCAAACAAAGACCAGGGACTCAAGATTCTCGAAGAGGCAAGTGAGTGTCGAGAGAAGTACGACGATCTCGCAAACCTAAGTATGATGAACGAAGAGGAACCTGGCTCTGTTTCTGATGATATAATTCAGTCGTACGTAAACGAGTTTGCTCTTGAGGCGTGCGACTGTATTCAGGCAACAGTTAATCTGCTTGCCGCCGTTTTCGGATCTACTGAAAACGTTCAGGAGATCTTGAACAACGGTATGTTTATGATTACACAGAAGAACGTTCAGCGTGGATGGTACGGTGAACCAGAAGAAGAAGAGAAGGAAGAAACAGTAACAGAAGAGGAGGAATAATGGACGAGCATGATGCGGTATACAAGCCGAGCCACTATGAAAAGGACGGCTACCCGTCTATGCAGGAGGTCGTGCGAGGAATGTTCGCAGGAACCGAGGGCGACCTCCCGCTGAGCGTTTATCCCTGGTGGAAAGACGCGTTCAAGTATATCTACCGCTGGCCCCTCAAGGGGGATACCTGGGAAGAGTGTATCCAGGATCTCAACAAGGCCAAGCGGTGCATCGACATGATCATCGAAGAGCTGGAGAGCAACAACGTCATCGTGCCTACCACTGTGCCTGAGAAGGCGTGGACGCCTGCGTGCGACAAGGACGGCAAGCCGATCGTGCTGGAGTGCGAGAATGTTGACAAGGAGCCGGAGAACGGCTTCTTCACGTGCTCTATGTGCGGGTGCACCGTGCACGACGCAGAAGACTACTACGTATCAATTATGGACAAAGACCTGGAGACAATCCAGTGGCAGTACTGCCCGTGCTGCGGCAGGAGGGTAGTAAATGATGACTAGATATGACGAGCTGGAGGCGAAGATCGAGTATTACCGGACTACCTGCGACGAGCCTCAGCTCGACATCGACGAAGCACTGAATTCTAAAGAATACTTTAAGAACAGAGTAGCAGAGCTGAAGGAAGAGCGCAAAGATCTAAGAGAGCGCATAGAAGAGCTGGAGATCGAGAACAATAAGCTCCGTGACGAAATCGCGTCTATCGTAACTAACGAAGACCTCCTTGCCGATCTCAACGGCGCTAACACGGCGCTTGAGATGTTGGAAGAAGAGAATAAGCAGATTTCTGCGGAGCGCGACAAGTGGGTAGGCTACGCAGAGGAGGGCTTCGAGCGGATTAAAGAGCTCGAAGCCCGGCTCCATAGCAACGGAGAATGTGCGCTGGAGGAAACAGATAGCTACGACGTAGCATATGAGACCGTCCACGTTCTTGAGTGCAGCGCGTGCGGACGAACCTGTGAGTACATTAACGGAGCCTACAACTACTGCCCGAACTGCGGCGCAAAGGGATGGCAAAAAGGTGAGTGAATTGGAGCGAGGTAGACTATGAACGACTGCATATGGATCATAGTCGCGCACTGCGAGTGCTGCGGTACAAGCAAGTGCGTTCACAGGCTGTCTATGGACAGCGAAAAGGGCTTGATGATCATGGGCCAATATCTGCAAGACGTAGACAACGCACTTGAGCCGGTATGGAAAGAGTGGGACCGAGTCCGACGCCAGTACAAGAAAGACGAGGTGTAAGCCGATGAGCAAGAAGTACGAAGAGAGCTTTAAGCGCCAGCTCGTGGACAGGGTTATCGGCGGCGAATCGATGAAAGATGTTGCCGCCGACGCAGGAGTATCGTACTCCGCGTTGAACGTGTGGTGCAACAAGGCGACCGGCGGAGCATACAAGATGGCAAACAGGGCTTGCCCGATGTGCGGCGCCACGCCGGCCCACCAGAAGTACAAGCCGTCGTACAAGCACCACGACCCGACGCCGCATCAGGCTGAGGACGTCGTCGATTACTACTTCGAGGGCATAGAAGAGAACGGCAACAGGTATATTATGGGCAATATCCCGTACATAACCGATCTCGGAAGCGCCATCAAAGAGGCGAAGAAGATGGTCAAGTTCAGCAGATTCAAGAAGGTCGAGATATTCAAGCTCGTCCGGAAAACAGTCGAGGTGATCGAGAAATGAGCAAGATGCAGCAAGAAAAGGGAAGGAAAGGAGAGCGCGAAGTTGCGAGAATCAACCGCGAGTTTGGTTTCGAAGCTAGCAAAAGAGGGGTACAGTACCAAGGTTCTCCGGACAGTCCAGATGTTGTCGGAATCCCTGGAGTACATCTTGAGGTTAAGCGGGTCGAGAAGCTCCACCTCTGGCCCGCCTACGATCAGGCATGTGATGATGCGGGAGAGGGTGAGTATCCTGTTGTCGTCCACAGATCCAACAGGCGACCGTGGCTGGCCATACTTCCATATAAAGACTTCCTCGAAATCTACAAAGGATATCTAGAAAGTCTTAATCAGTGGTAGCGAGTTGTGTTATAATAACAACGAGCAAAAACAGATGTATCTGTTTCAGAGCCAGCCTCCACCTGTGGGGACTGGCTCTTTTTTTTAGTACGGCCAAAACACGTTAAACGGTAGCGGCTGTATTCTATCAAAAAATAGATCAGCCCAGATATATGGCACATACCACGAACTTCGAAGCGGATACTCAGACCAGGCACACCATCTATCGAGACCCTCGCGGTTTCTTAAACTGTTTCCAACTATCGGAGTTTTCTTTATCCTCATTGTTTGGCTCGGATTGTATATCATTTTTTTTACCGTCCTCGCTATCTTTCTTGTCGAGCGGTTTGTCCGACTTTTGTCCGTCTTCATCTGTTGTCGGACACTCTTTTTCTACATCGTCGCACGGCTTGTCAAAACAAACAGACATCTCACCCATCATGCCGAGAATGTTATTGATCGCATCTACGAGCTTACAGGTAGGAGTACGCGGAGGAGTCTGGATTCTCGTAACGGACATACCGTCGTCGTAGCTCTCTTGCACAATCGTAACGGTTGCATCGGTGGTTTCAGGACTGTTGAACAGCGGCATATTACCACCGTACGGCTCCATCATACCAGATAGACATTCGTCAAAGCAGCCCATTAGCTGATCACCGCCCTTCTAAGATTATTATAGTCATCAATGTAGTGATGAATATCATAGCTTGTTGTATCTCCATCATGCGCTGTACGATACTCATCGTGAGCATCAAAGCCCCACTGAGTATTGTAGGTGTCAGACTGTGCGTACCACTTCATGTTCCAGTGAGAAAGACGGAATCTACCCTTGCCTTTAATTCTCATTCGAAGGCTTTCGACGTATTTATCTACGCGGATCCACTCCACGTAGTCGCGCATCTCACCGCTCTTGCCGTGGAATCCTCGGCTAGTTTTGTTAAGATTTTTTGTAATCTTAAACTCACGACCGTAGTAGTCTACGCCTTCGAGAAGTACTTCAACAGCTCCAGGAGCGCTAACAAAATAGTCAAAACGAAGCTCAATCTGTTGTACGTAGTGTAGTACTTGTTTCGGTTCTTTAGGCATCATCTCGCCTGTTTCCACAAGAACGTCAAACAACGGGTTTGTAGCTGTTTGAGTGCCAGTAGTGGGATAGAGAAGAATCTTGTGGTCTGTTACGATTCCCAAACCTTCTTGGTATTCGTCACTGTCAATGGCAAGAATATGATGAATGACATCTGAGTCATATCCGTATTCTTGATTAAGTGTTACGTCACACGTAAATGTATACCACGCCTGATTAATAGTATCATAACACAGTATGACATTATCAAGATCTACTATACCCTCATTTTGGTTTCCCTCAGCACTAAAGACAATATAAATGACATCGTCTATAAAAACCAGACGCGCATCTTTAAGGCGGTTACCCATCTGTTCTGTAAACAGTGGCTTGATAACTTCGCTAATGTTTTGGTTCTTCATCTGGTTGTTATACTCCATAGCCATAGTCGTAACAAAGAGACCGTATCGGTTAAGGCTATAGAGACCGTCAGCAAATACTCCGTATCCGTATCGACTGTTACAACCAACAACGTTGGAGACTTCTTCGTACATGTAGCCTTTATACTGTATTTCGTTGGTAATTGTAATATTAGTTTCAACAACGTTAAATCGCTTCACCTTAGTTGTGTTAGCGTTACCACACATAAGCGTAACGATGTTAGCGCCGCCGTTTGTCTTCCACTTAGCTGTACCCATAATCTGGTATCCAGATCCAGGTTCTACGTCGATCCAGGCTCCTCCTAGACCACGAGCAACACTAAACTCGTTGCCAGGAGATCCACCGATGTAGAGACGATACGGAAAGTTCGGATCGCCCCAGTAGTAGAGACGGCTATCGTGCGTAGCCCAGTGGCTAACACACGGCCCGCACGTGTTATTTTCTGTTGGAACGTTAAGCTGACTGTTTGTCCACTGACCAATATCCGTCATGTTACCAAGCCAGACATACTTCCAGCCGGTTCCAGGACTGGCAGACCGAGCCGGATTGTTAATTTCAAGATGGCCGATGAATACCCAGTCAATGTTTTCGGTATCTCGACCATAAAAGTCAATGCCAGTAATACCAGTGCCAGCATAAACGTTTGTATCAAATCCTGTAGTATTTTCTTTCACTTTAACAACTACAGAAGATCCTTCGATTGTAACTGTTTCGTTTGTTATAGTAGATGTAGGGCAGGATACGTTAACATATCGGGCGCTACTCCAAAGTGTCGGCTGATATTCTGTATAGATGGTAGCTGCTGGACTAGGTTTAGTGCTTCCAAAGCGAGTGGTATAGCAGTAGCACACTTCAACCTTAACAACGTGATCGTACTGACTCTTGCCGGTGTCTACATCTTGTACAATTCCTTCATAGGCTGAAGGCCCAGCATTCATGCCTACAACACTGAGAACGGGAGCAACTGTAGGATTAGGTACAGTAGGATTAGATACAACAATGTTGGAGACTTCTTGATTGGAAGAGAAGTCTTTTCCTTTAGGAGAAATTGTGTTGTTGATTCTATCGTAGTGAAGCTTAGCGAGAAATACAGCAGCCTGTTTTTTGCTGTTGTTTGGGTCTTGCTCATCTATAATAGACGTGATTTCATTGGTAGCAGTAACTATGAGATTGTTTTCGTATGCTCCCATTTCTGTAATTCGCCATCCATTAGGATGATCTGTATAGGTTCCAGGAACGGAGTAATAACGAAGATTGATAGTTGTCCAGTCATCTTTCTCTGTATCATTACTGGTAAGATCTCGATAGACAATACTTTCATACCAATTGTTTCCAGAAGTTACACGAACAACAGCAAAGAGCCACTTGTGAAAAACAAAGCTAATACCAGTAAACTGGCGATTGCCGGATGTACTTAAGCTGCCAATATTAATACTATCGGCTCGCGTTTCAATAGCAAGAGTATCCGTGGTCTCAAGATTGTTTTGAACCATAAGATAGTTTTTAGGCAGGTCTGTTTGATTATGAAAATATCTACCAGTACGATGTGGCTCAAGCGGTTCCCACGTTAACGGAGCATCAACGAAGTTAACACCCTTCCAGTCTGCGTAGCTAAGAACACGTGGCTCAGCACTCTGCATAGCCTTTTCTGTAAGAGTCTTTGAAGAGTTCTTTTTAGCCATTAGATCACCTCAAAATATCCTGGCACATCCCACTCGATATAGTCGCTGTCTGTAGCATCGCTGTCGTTCTGACGCATTTGGCTGAGAAGTTTCTGTGCCATATCTTGAAGTCCGGCTACACGCGCTAGAGCAGGAGGACTTCCTTCTGAGTGTCTTGCCGCAGTTGCATAGATAACATACGTTGGATCAGGAACTTCAAGAAGGTACTTTTTAGGCGTAGCAGTAACGCCAGATCCAATAGCGTCTTGAGTACACGCCTCGTTTGCGTGGTTACCCGTGATAAGCGTATGATTATAGTTGCATACGTGGAATGGTACAATATGCTTCTGCACATCTGCGGCTACTATAAAGTGACTTTCCCACGGAAGCAGATGACGATTCATCTTAATAGTGTGACCATGAACAACAGCACGAAGCTGATAGTCGTGTACGTGGTTAACGCCAATCTGATTAACCTGTTGTTCTCGATTCCAACGTTGATCGCCAGCAGAGGCGATTGGAACGTGTACAACTTCTTTTTCATCAATATCAAACTGCGGAACAAGCTCTCCATTAGAAAGAATATAAGCAGGCTGCCCAGCTTGAGCACTATTGCCCTGAGCATTTTTATAGATATTGAGCGCCGCTTCTTCAGCTGTAGTAATATGATGAAGACCGTGATACAATCTAAGGCCATCGTGACGAAGCATACTAAGTTTATATACATCATCAGGAAGTACAAACTCTACGATTTCGCCATAGCTATGAGCCGTATCTCCGACGAGAATAGTCTCGCGGAGCCAAGTCCAGTCTTGCTGAGCCTCAAGTTCTTTCAGAACAAGATTAGCTTCTACTAAAACTTCGCGAAACTTATCGTCAGTAGGATAAAAATCTAGAAGAGTTTTTTCCTGCATATAGTATACCTGTTGCACAAAGTCATAGGCTGTAATGCCTTCGCTCATAACATGAGACATAGTTTACTTCTTTCCCTTGGGAGGCTGTTTTTTACCTTTAGGCGGTTTATTATTTTTACCGCCTTTAGGCATTTTGCCACCGGCATTTGCGAGTGCTTGCAAAAATAGTGCTTTCTTCGGATCCATGATAACCTCCTATTTTTTAGTCTTACTAACAGTTTTATTTTTAGCGATAGACTTATACTTTTTAGTGGTTGAAAACTTAGCTTTTTTGTTACTCTTAACAGTTTTATTAAGAGTTTTAGAAGTTTTTGTAGCGTTTTTAGTGGCTGTTTTTTGTGCTTTTTTAGCTTTAGAAAGATTATTTTTTGCACTAGATATTTTCTTTTTATCACCAGTTTTTACAGCTTGCTTAACTGTTGCCTTAGCTTGTTTAGCAACTTTAACAGCTTTGGCTTGAGTCTGAGCAGCTGACTTAGCTTTTGAAGCTTGCTTTTCTGCTGTCTTTCGAGCTTTAGTTTTTACAGTAGAAGAGCTTTGTACTTGATTGTTTTTAATCTTGTCTTTTGCTAATGTCTCGCCACCTTTAGTAAGAGTATTCTGGAACTCACGAGTGTTAGCATTGCCTCCAAGACTAACTCCGCTTGCACCTTTTGTAACATTAGCATAATTTTTAGTTGTTTTTTCTCCTCCAGAAACTTTAAAGTTTTTGTCAACCTTAAGACCAGATGTGGAGGTGGTTGTTTTAGAATAAGTCTGTGTCATACTATTATTAGCTTTCTTAGCACTGGCAACATCTTCTTTATCTCCACGAATGTAGTCTCCAGCTCCTGGAATATTTGGATTATTAAGACTTGCTTTATTTTCAAGCTTAGAAAGACCAGAAAATCTTTCTTGTTGTGCTGTAACGCCAATTTTGTCAGCACCCTCATTAACCTCAGTAGAAAGTACACGAGCGTCTTTTTCAGCTGTTTTAGCTTTTTTAAGGGCTGCAGCTTTGTTATTCGCAGTCTTAGTGGCTTTTTTAACAGCTTTATTAAGAGCCTTAGAAACTGTAATTTTCTTAGTACCCTTAGCAGCTTTTTTAATTGCCTTACTATAAGCTTTTTTACCCTCAGCAGTAGCAAGATTGTAGCTCTTATTACCAATCTTGGCAACAGCTTTAACCTTATTAGCTGACTGAGCAGTAGCAAGGATGGTCTTGCCATTTGAGAGTTTTTCTTGAAGCTTAGTAAGCTTATTTTTATCTGCAATAGTAGGATTCTTTTTCTTTTGAAGTTCTTTAATTTGTTTACTAATACTAGTTACATTTGTCTGTGCTGCTTGAACAGCTTTAATACTCTTAAGATTAGCATTAGCACTCTTAGAAAGAGACTTAGCTTTATTAATATCACTTGTAAGCTGCTCTTGATTATCGCTATAGCCATATAGTTGCTTACCAAGCTGACTATTAATATTAGCTATATTCCCCATATAGTTATCATAAGCTGCAGCAAAATCATCATTTGTTTTTGCTACCTGAGTATTATAATCAGCAATGAGATCTGCGTTAGCTTGATACCAGTTGTTATAGGCGTTATTCTGATTATCTTTCCAGGTTTCAATCAGCTCTTTGTCCTGCATATCATCGTAGCGACGCATGCCCTCGTTGAGATCTGCAAGTCCAGAGCCGTACGCAGCGTTACCCATAGTGCGGCGAAGAGCAGCGTAGGTGCTCTGTTCCTTCTGTTGATTAGGTTGCCAGTCGCTCTTACGATTGATCTGGTTTTTCTTCATCAACAGCTGTTTGGCATTAGCTTTCCGTTGATCCTGAATATTGCCACGTGCCGCTTTGTCTGCTTTGGTAATACGGTCAATCTCGTTGTTGTAAGAATTGCCAGCATTTTCTAGCTGAGCGTTAACGTCGTCAATGTCAACGTCTGGAGCTTGCTGCTTTACGGTCATGGTATTACCATTACCACCAGTAGTTGTAGTACCTCCAGTGGTAGTACCCGGATCGCCACCACTTACTAAATCTGTTTTAGCTTTTCTAGGATTGGAGTCGCCCATTGTTCACCTCCTATAATCCAGGAATGGCATTAACATAGTAATCATTCGTGCCGTTAGAGTAGAACTTTCCATGCACTGGCTGATCTTCTCTTTCTTTTACTATTTCTTCTGGCTCAAATTTTGTTGCGTAGTTATACTTATAAAGAGCATCCATATAGTCTTGGTAGTCTTCTGCGCTCATGATGCCGTATTTATCTTCACTAGAGTTAAATTCAGGACTTAAAATGTAAGCAGGAAGATCTTTGTAGTAGTCTACGTAATCTTTATCTTTACCAATTTCTGGCTCTGTAGTCATTGGGCCAGTAAGATAGTCAAGATTAGGAATATTGCTAGGAAGATTATATCCAGACTCAAGAGCACTTTCAAACTTATTCTTAGAAGGATCTGAGTAATTTTCTTCATTTTGGCCAAAGCGGAACGGAAGGTTATTAGCTTCAAGACCCTTATTAAGAGCACCAACACCAATAGGAGACTTGCCTAGTCCGCCTTCTCTGCCCATAAGATCTACCATAAGAGCAAGTGCGTTAGCTTCTTGTGTAGACATACCAGCCTTAGCAAGCTCAGCATCTTCATCAGAAAAGCCCCACTGCTTAAGAAGAGAAGTCATTTTAGCGTTCCACTCAGGATCATCTGCGTTCATAACGTAGCTAAGTGGTGCATTACCGTTTTCATCTGTAAGACCGCCTGTAAGAAAACCAAGATGATTAAGAATCTCGTCCCAGTTGAGACCAAAGTTTTCCCACGTTTGATCGTCTGGATTTGCGAGAGCACGATCAAGCCAGAAAATATTTTCATCTTTATTGAGCCAGTCAAGTACCTTTTGAGTTGACTCAGGAGTCATACGACCGTTTTCTCCAATGTCATAGGTAAGTCCATCAACAGCGTCATCTCCAGAGAGATAATATGGCAAGAAACCAGCGTCAGTCATAAGTGCCCAAAGTTCATCTGGTGCGTTGTATCGGAAATAGTTCCAGTCAGAATATGCAGGGTCATCAAGACCCATTTCTTTCATAGCATTCTGAACGCCTTTAGACTGAATCATCTGAAGATAGTCTTTATCATAAAGAGGTTCTTGCCCATTAGCTGCATCATAAACATCTTGACTATGGCGCTGAGCTGCACCAGTATCTTGAAGAAGATGATCGTCTTCGGCAGAGTGACTCTGACGCCACATCGCATCTTCGTAGCGATCATAGAGTTCATCTACTGAATCGATTGGATTAAACATATTTACAACTGGATTATTTGCAGTTAGCTCAAAGACTTTCTGCCTTGCCTCAGGTGATGCATCGTAACGATAGTCATATCGTTGAAGATACCTTGCAATCTCCTCTGGACTCCAGTTTGTAATTTCAAAGTTGGTATCGTCTGTTTCTCCGTTATCAATCTTCTCCTGCGCACGTTCGTTCATGTGATTTGCCACGCCCTGTAGTGCGTGAAGATCTGCCGGAGTAAACTCTTCGCGATTGTTAAGATGCTCAAGAGCTTCGTCTAGTGCTTTTTGAGATGATTCAGCATGCCTCTTATCATTGTGAGCACGAATGTTATCCCACTCTCCTTGTGTATGAGTTTGGCCGTTAAGCGTAATTTTATTTTGCTTTGCAATATCTTCCGGAGAAAGATACTCGGAACCAGGAAAAACAGACGGAGAATAACTTATAGTATTTCCTTCAAATGTATCTTTTTTGAGGTCTTTTTTAACAGGTTGTTTTTTAGCCTCTGTTTTTGGAATATTATTTTTAGCAGTCTCTGCGCTTGTAGTAAGATTTAAGCGAGCTTTTTTATTTTGTTGAGGATTTTCTTCACTCGCATAAGCAGTTTCAGGCTGCGTAATCATCTTAATAAAACCGCCAACAAGATCGTTGCTCTGCTGCTTTTGCTGTTCTGGTTTATTGTTGTTAACACCGTTAATAAAGTTTTCAATATCCGCAACAGCTTCAGGATTCTCGCTCAGCTTGCTACTAGCATCTTGAGCGGTGTCGTAAAATCTAGAAAGCTGAGACATAATAGTATCAGATATGTCTTGCGGAGAATTTGCAGGTTGGTTATAGTTAACAAGACCGTTTTCAAAAACGTTGTTAATGATATCTTCACTTGTTGGAGTGTACTGCTGTTGAGAATCGGGATTTGCAAACTGCTGGAACCAACTCGGTGTTGTTCCGAGCAGCTGCCTTTGTTGTTCTTCTGACAATGGGGCGGCAACGTTGCCGATAACTTTGTTTATTGTATTTGCTGTATTGGCAACTGCAGCAGCGTTTTTGCCAAAGTTAGCAACTGATGCAAGTCCACGATCCAGCCAGTTATTTCCATCGTCCATAATAATCTCCTAAAAAAAGAGGGGCTGCGGGCTTTTCAGCCTACAGCCCCCTGTGGCTAGTCTTATAAACTCTTATTAACCCTGAGTGGTGCTAGAGGTAGAGCTGGAGCTAGAGCTGTTAGGGCCAATAGGAGAGTTAGACGTTTCAATGATCTTCACAGGCAGAGCGAAGATGCCAGTATTCTGTGCGTCGTCAACGATCGGGATAATGCCGTGAGACAGCTTCTCAATAACCCACGCATCGTACTTAACGTCCATGACGCACTCGGTGAACTTACCACGAGTATTACCCTCGCTAGTGCGCATCTCGGAGTACTCCTGAGACAGCTGGGCAGCAGGACGGTAGACTGCGCAGCCAATAACCTGACGCAGCTGAATGCCAGTCTTACCATCAAAAGCAGTGCCAGTCGTATCTGGGCCAGCATTAACACCGTCGGGGAACTTGTTATTACCGTCAATCGGCAGACCGTAGCCAGCACCAGGCTCGCTCCAAGGATAGGTATTAGGCTTAGCAAACGAGGCATTAACGCCAGAGAGAGCAGCTCCGGGAGCATGTGCAGTGGTGCTAGAAGTGGTGAAGTCGTCAGCGGGAACAGCAGAGTACTGAAGATCAGTGCTCGTAGAGCCAGCGTAGCGGTTATAAACATCGCCGCTGTTAACGACAATAGAGTCGCCATAGTAGTCAACCGCGCTGGGCATTCCGAGCGGATGATTGGTAACGTAGCGCACATACTTCTGAGTGGCCGGATCCCAAACAGTCTTAATGTAGTTAGTAGCACGCATGCGAGCCGCATCGGTAAGAGCGTACAAAAGCTCCTTGTGACCAGCATTGCTAAAGTCCTGCGAACGCATATAAACGTCGTATGCAGCAGCACCGTCAGCGCTGTGAACAACGTTCAGGTTGGCATCGAAGAACAGCTTCGGCCAGTACTGCGACGGAATATCAAAGTTAAACTCCCAGCCCATCAGACGAGTAAAGGAGCCATTCTGAATGTCGGAGTAAGCCTTCTCGGTGGCAGGAATCGAGCCGCCAGTCAGAGCCATCATCAGCGGCAGCTCGTAGTAGGCGTCCATCATGATAACGCGGTTATCTTCGGGGATAAACAGGTTGTTCCACGTAACCTTCAGGTTCTGGAGGAACAGCATGATAGCGTTGTCATCCCACTCAACACCGTGAATCGGAGCAAAACGCGGAGGAATAGCCTCGCCCTGAACAGTACCAGGCTGAGCAACCCACTGACCATGAGCTGCGTTACCGTCCATAATCTGATCGGTGTAGTCAATGCCAGTAACGGGATCGATGGCAACCCAACGACCAGAGATGTGGCCGTTAAGAACAGCGAACAGGTTGTACTTGTCGATGTCGGGGCCGAGGATTTCCTTCTCCCACAGGTCGCGAGTCTTAGAAATCAGGGCAGCAGTCTGCATAAGAGCCTGACCGCTGGTAACAACATTGGACTCAGAGGCATTGCCCCACTGCCCGATGCCGCCAGAGTACTGCATCTCGTCGAAGATACGGAACGCGACGGAACGATGACGCCCCATCGTGTAGACGCGGCTTTCGAAGCGAACGTCCTGGAAGACGCCGTAAGCCGACGCGCCCCAACCGTCACGACCGTCCTGGTTAAAGTTAGAAACCTTACCATAGCCATGACCGTTCAGACGACGATCATCATAGTCAGTAATGTAGTCGGATACAACAATGTCGTAAACGCGCATTGCGTTCGGATTGTTCGCAATACTCTCACCCTTTGCAAGAGAACCAGTGAACAGTCCAGTGGTGTAGCGCCCGGGCAAGAGCCGATTATCGTCAAGACCCTGTACCCATTCCTCGGGCTGAATAACTTGAGCCATGATATGTCCTTTCTTCCGCTCAAACTACTTCGTTGCACCGAGTATGATATATATTATAACCATACTCTTCATAAAAAGTTGCGAAAATTTTAAATTACCATTTCTTCTCCCATCTCTTCAGATCCAGCGGGTGCTTGTACAGGAGGCATAACGTCTTCAGGCATACCAGCTTCAGGCGGCAAACCCTCAGATGGCGGCATACCTCCACCACCCATCATCATTTCAGGCGGCATTGGAGCACCCTCTGCTGCCATCATTTCAGGAGGCATCGGCTCTTCTGGCATAGGAGCACCGCTCATTGCACCAGCAGCCATGCCAGGAGTCATCTCAGGCGGCATACCACCCTGCGGGAGACCCATCATCTGTTGCATTTGGCCGATCTGCTGTTGCTGGCTATTTACCATATCCATAGTTGCTTGCAGAGCTTGAGCCATGAGCTTCTGGTCGATGCGCTGCGCTGCCGTGGCGCTAATGTCAATGTCGCTCAACTCACAGAGACGCGTAACGAGCTGCATGATAACCTGCTCAAATGCGTCCTTGTTTTCGTCACTGATATTACCAATCATCTGAGAGACGGGAACAAGCATGGTTTGAATATTCTGACGCTCTGTCTCGCGCTCGTTCTCGATGAGAGATCCTGCACGAACCTCGAAGCTGAGAAGATCGGCACTAAGAGAATCAAAGTCGATCTCAATCTTATTGCGGTCTTTTTCATCTCCAACAATAGTTTCTTCATCAAGATTTGTTTCAAGTTCGCTCATGTCGTCTTCTTCAAGAGCATCTTGCATAGCCATCTTGACTTCGTTTCTAGATGCCTCTTCGATGTCCTGGATACGGCGACGGGTCTTTTCGTCAACGGTAATCCACTGCTTACCAGTCATAGAGTTGATGTAAGAGCGAAGAGCATGGTTAGCCCACTCTTGGAAGAAGATCTCAATGCGCTTCTGGTACTGGTTGATAGTAATCGTTCTATCCATTCTCTGTTGCTCGACACCCTGCGGGGTTGCGGAGTAACGAGCAACCTCGGCGTCTGATGCTACGGTAGCGTCGGTAACGTTAAGGCTCTGCATCATGCGGCCGGAGATGTTTTCGAGGATAGAGCCGTACTGCGTAACGGTAGTTGTCTCAACAGGAAACTTTTCAATCTTGTTATTAGGATTGGTTCCCATGGGCCAGATAGCGTTCGCTTTCATCTTGAGCTTAGGATTAGCAAGATTACCGAATACCATCAGCGGAGGATGAAGACTCAGAAGTAGAGTTTGATAAGCCGTGCTTTGAAATGCGTCGGCGTACTGCTGTTGGGCGAGAGTCCACAAGATGCTACTTGCTCCATAGGGGAACTCTGGATCAGGCTCCAGTATGAGAAAGTGAATTGGCACGTCCTTGCGTGGGTCGTAGTTCTTAACTCGCCTGATAATGCAGTTAATGCTGGGTGCATAGGTAACAAACTCATCTTCACCTCGACAGTAGTACGTACGAACTTCAACACTCTTGTTCTTAGTGACGCCTCGCTTTTTATCACTAAGACCTTTGCTCTGCGGCTCCTGCCCGTCAACAAGCTCGTTCTCAACAATATACCGAACAGCGTCTGCATCCCACGTAGGATCTTTAATAGCTCCAGTATCTTTGTCAATCATAAGCTTAAGATTGCTAAGAGGAAGCCACTCGCGAATAATATACCAGTCTGCCTCTTCTATAAAGTTGCAGTCTGGAGAAGGAATTACATCGTTGTAGGGAATAATTGTATAGCTAATGCGAGGATCACCGTCGAGATCTTCTTCAAATCCTGTACGAACACACGCAAAACCGTAGTCATAAGCTGCGTTAAAGCTGCGCCAAAGATTCTTCATCATGTCTTTACCGTCGTACTCTGACGTAAGAATCTTGTGTTTAAACAGGTAGTCGATCTCAGCCTGCTCGATGCTGTTCTTGTCGTACTGAGTAGTGATCTCACCGTCAGGAACTCGCTGAATAGTCTGTGCGCGGATCTTGCGCTTGATGGTCTGCGTGCTACCCTCAGAGAAGGCATCCTTGCGAGCCTTCTCGTAGAGGTTAAGATTATGCGCAACACGTGTAAAGAAGTGAAAATCCGAGACGCGCAGCCTGTGAACGGCTAAACCATCCTTCCACTTCTTATCAAGCTTGGCGGCAATGTCTTTGCCAACAAGATTAAGGTCATCCTTGTTTACAGGTGTAAGCTTAGGGAAAACGTTATTCATTAGATATCACTCCTCTTATACGCTTCGCGGCTTCCCTTTGTCTCAAAGTCAGGACGCAGATACGAGACGGTATCGGCTTCCTCAAGTCTGTCAGCGTTCATTATGCGGCTCGGCTTAGATATAGGCGACGCGTTGTTGTAGAGGTAGAACCTCGGCGGAGTATTGTAGCCACCGCCACCACCGCCGCTCTTGCGACCACCGCCGCCGCCTCCGCCGCCGGATTTCCTAGAGCCAGAGTTTTTATTTGATGGAGTACCAGATGATTTACTATTATTGTTACTATCATTAAGATCGCCATTAGATTTTCTCAAATCAGAATATCCGTTATTGTTATCATTACCCCAGCTGTCAATGTTTGGAGTATCAACAGGCTCTCTGTTTATTGGAATAAGCGCTCTGCCGCCAGCACTTTCTCCTGGAATAATAACACTTTCTGTAACCCAGTTACCTTCATGGCCGAGAGTATTGCCAGGATTATCAAGCGAGCCGTTAGCTGTTACATACGGGAAAAGCGACGGCGAGAAACCAGATGCATATACATCTCCGTTTACATCGCGGAGGTAGGTTGTGTTAGCCCTGTTGTAGTACTGAACACCATAGCTAATTTCATCATCCCACAAGCGATAGTAGATAGTCTTATAAAGATCCATCTGGTTGTAGAAGTACTCATTTGTCTCTGATATGAGCTTTTGCCCAGTAGCCCAGTCTCCGTCTCCGACAACATACGCGTCCTTGCCTGTCTCCTGTACCCACGCGTTGTATTCTTCTTGGAGATCTTGGCGAATATCGTGAATTTCTTTAGAAACATACTCTCGTGTTTCGTAGTTAAGGACAAAGCCGTTCTCAACCAAAGACTTAATATCATCTGTCTTATTAAGCTCTGCGATAACCTTGAAAGCAACAACACGCTTTTCTGCGTCTGTTTTTTCAGAGCCATCTGGATTGAGAACATTGTAGTTATTCATTGCACGAATCTGCGCTTGGTCTGCTGTAAGAGTTCTCGGCATAGAGTACTTAGCAAACGGAGTGCCGCCCTGATAATAGCTTGTTTCAGAATCTGGATGTGTAATATCAAGGATAGCTCCAAGAACAGGATTCTTGCGGGAAACAGCACGTATTCTAGCGTCAAGATACGTTGTATTTTCTGTTTGGGTTGGGTCTAAATCATTACCCGTTGCACCCTGCACATAAACTTTTTTGTAGCTATGTTCATACGGCTCGGCAGCGTTCCAGAATGATCTAACAAACGCTGGAGTAACAAACTGAGAACCATACTGAAGAGTAAATGTTGCAAGATTGGCTTCCCAGTATTGTGCAAGTGTTGGGCCACCACCCTTCATATCTTCATATTTTTTATATTCCTTTTCATATTCGCTATTATAGTCATATGTAGGATCAAGAAGATATGCTGCAACATCAGCAACTTTAATCATTGGGTTGCTGTACATTGCATTACCAAGCCAGTTAATAAGAATATCTGGCCTCGGCTTACCAAGTTCACCAGATCTCCACGTAGCACAAATTGCTAAGAATGGACCGAAGATGTCTTGCAGCCACCAGTTTTCTTTAATTCTTTGCCCGAGAATAGTCCACTCTTCAAGGTTGCCAGCAAGACGGTCATCCTCCGGCGGTTCAAACGCACCAGCGCAGAGTAGAGCAAGCGCCACTGTTTTTACACCAAATGCCATAACATCCATCATAATGGACTCGCGCATGCTTTTACGTTTTTGGTAGCGAGCAAAGTCTTTGTCGGTAATATCGACACCGAGGAACGGGACTTTCCACCGATAATCAAGACCGAGCTCTTCGTTCTTGTCCTGGATAAGCGCCTGCTTTTCCATAAGGCGTTGGTTAAGAATATATTCCATTGTATTAGTGGGAAGAACTCCCAAGAAGAAAAACTTATTGGCGTTCCACGTATATGTTGGGAATCTGCACAACCCTGTAGTAAACAAGAAGTCAAACAGAGAGTGCTCAGCAAGAGCGTCTGATAATATAGACGTAACAGCATCTTCGCCAGCAAGCTCCATCTCTTTACCAACCTGGAAAGACTGGAGAGCTTCTTCCAAGAACGGGTTTGTATCATCTGCTAAGGTCATTGAGTCAAGAATAAGCTTTGCAGGGTTCTCTTCGAGAAGATGCTCAAAGTTTGTTCGTCCGTCAGAGCGTTTTTGCAAGAGGAAGCTATTGCCATCAGGATCTCGAAGCTGGATTCTGTGGAAGAAATCATCAGCCCAAATCTCCATCTCGTTAGCAAGGAACGCATCTCCACCAGAGGCAAACTTGTATGCTCCGTTACGTATTTTTTCTATCCTACTTTGGCCTGCCATTTTCTTTTCGGCAAGCTCGATAATAGACTCAGTTGATCTTGACTCTTGCTGCAGTGTAAGAAGTTCATTTTGAGTCCACTGAGCAGTAAGGAAAGCCTTAAATAGCGTCCGAGCGGCCTGATCGCTGCGCAAACTTGTAACACACTGCTCATTGCCCTTATCGTAGATGCTGCGCTCAGCTGTATCGTACGGGCCTATCTTGCTACCGATACGCCCAAACTTATGCTGAACTCTGCGCGTGATAAGGGCAGTAATGGAAAATACACCCTTTTGTATTCTCGCAGAAACAGGAAGCTGCGGATCCATAATTGCAAGACCACGGCTAAGATTAGCTGCCTCGCGAGAAAGCTTAAAGTTTTGCGCTCGGTGAGTCCAGTTCCATCCACGCGTTTTCTTTCCTGGACGACTCGGAGTTTCAGCCTCCCACTGGCGGGCAGCACGAGATCTTGTTCTCTCGTTATTAACAATTCGCTGAGAGCGCGCGATTCCGTCCTCAACAGACTGGAAATCAATCTTAAGATGAGGGGCAAACGGGTTAAGATTAGACATAAACTCACGCTGAGCATTTGTCCAATCTTGCTGAGTAATCTTGCCTTCATCATCAAGATAACAACTATACGATTCATCGCCATGCGTTAAGAACATATAGTCAATAAAGTTAAACTGAGCCGTCATTGCATCTTTGTCTTGTGTAATCGGAATTACCTTTGCAAGCTCTTCAGTAGCTTCTTTATTGATCTTAAAGAATGTTTCATAGTCACCATTATAAATTTGTTTATACTTAGGAGTTTCAAGAATATCCATCATAAGGCCGCGATCAACCATACTTGTTAGCGGTCTATACGTTGTACCAAGAAGACCGTCATTTGTATTTGCATACTTAATAAGAGGCCCTTCCGGATGCTCACGTATCTGTTTGGCAATTTCTGTACCAAGTTCTTTATACTGAGAAACAGTCAGCTCAGTTATTCCAGTGCCATTATTGTACGTTATAAGGCCAATTTCTTTGAGAAGCCTGTCAATAGATGAGTCAGATAAGGCATGCTTATATGTGCTGGTTTTGCCATCAATGCTCATTGCGGCACGTATATCATCGCGAACAGACTGAATAATTGCCCTGTCTTCATCATTTTCGATCTTAATATTAAGCGGCCTAAGTACTGTTTGATTACCATCTTCTATAATTCGATTAATACGCTTTTCTCTAGCATGATAGTTGGTTCGACGCCTCTCGTAAAAATCTTCAGGTAAGAGATCAAATACAGTTCCATCGCCAAACTTACTGGAGGTAGACTCTTCGTCTGGATCAAAGTATCTTGTAAGCTCGCCATCCGGCCCAAACAATTTATCTGGGCTATTCTTAGCAAACATGTATCTGATAACATTGTCGATGTCCTGACTGCTCACTCCAGCCTCAAGAGACATATTCATTTCTTTTTGGCTACCGTGCTTTGTACTTGTGTTCGGAGGACCAAGAACAGATGAGTCGTCTGTGAAGTAGGGAATATGGATGTGGCCAGGAATATAGTACAAAACCTCGCCATCGCTAATCTTTGGATCGCCCGGATTACCATTTGGGACTACCTCAAACCCCTCCATAAAGTCAACATAAGATTGCCAGTCGCCAATCTCGTGAGCCGACGCTGGAACGTCAAGCTCGGCAATGTTATTGCGATACGTTTTATATGCGGCATCCCAGCGAGGAGCATCATGATAGGCATCGGTTATTTCACTAGGAAGACGTATAAGAATGTTACCGTTTGAGTTAATGAGCGGAGTCGGTTCACCATTCGAACTACGCGCTTTCCTACTTCTCTTAAGCGACCAGTCTGATGCGCGGTCTTTGAAGGTAATCTGCGGATTAAGAGCGTGGAACACTGTCATTACTTCGTCAATATTCATTCCGCGTAAGAACAAGTCCCAAGAGAACATATCCCATCGCTGAATTGTCTTACCGTTCACAATATCGAAGTTGGTAATAACCTCAGCGCCGCTGCGCCCAGACATGAGAACATTGCGGAAGAACTTTCTAAACGCAAGATTTTCTGCATCATCTTTAGAAACTCGCTTATAGCCATGAACTATATCCCAGTAGATATCGTTTCTAAACGGATTGAGCATACAGTCAATATCATGTTTAGACAGGATTCCTTCGAAACGATCGTAGTCAACTTTAGAGATATCAGTAACATATCCCGTATCTTTGTCACGAACGCTAAAGAAACTAGACGGCATTAAGAACCTTGCAAATATAAGGTTCTCATACAGAATACGCTCTGGATACTCTGTATTGCGTCCCTTCTCGGTTGACCAGCTATAAAGCTCACCAATAGCTGCAAGCTCATCTACGTACTCATTTTGTCCATGCCAGTACTTAACTGAAATATCTAGACCAAGCTTGATGGGGCAGTCTCTGTCTGTTGCCATAGTAGTATAAGACTTCCACGCAACATTTGGGAAGTATTCTTTAACGGCGAAGTAACCTTCTTCGCTTCCGTAAACATCACCAAACCTAAGATTAGCAACAACGTGCATATCAAGCTTAGCACCTTGCTCAATTTTAGGATCGGAAGTTGAAAATGTAAACGGCATACCGCCCTTGTTAAGCCAGATAGGAGCATAGGAAACAACGCCATCAATATGCTCCTGTTTTACAAAGCCGATAACTGTACCGTTCTTGGCGCCGTTTCTAATAACACCTTCGCGCTTCTCACTGCTGGGATCAAAATAATCCCGCATAAGCTGTTTTATTTCATTTTGTCCAACCTTACGTCCCTTATCATTTTGAACAGGAACGCAGATAACATCTTTTGAAGTTGTATCTGTTCCATCAAGAAGCTGCGCAACATGATCTAGTTCGGAAGAATCTGTTACAATAGAACACTTTTCAAATGAACGTGCGCCAGATTTGTGTGCATTCTTAAACAAGCTCTTAAGATCAATATAATAGTGATCATCTTGATGTATAGTATGGTTACCCATTGGTTTATAAGCAATGCTGCCACTGTCTCCAGTGCCGAAATATCCAGGATCGGCAGCACTAATTACAACCATATTTGGATCGCCAGAAAGGTGTTTTGATGTTTCAGACATATACTCGCGATAGTCAAAAACAGTAGCAGGGTCAAACAACATAAAGTTCTTAAACATTCCACCTGCTATATCTGGATCACTGTAAGAACCTCTAAATCCGTGGCTATACTGCGGATCAGAAGAAATAGCGCTTACACACGATGGAGATAGTAGAAGCTGTGTATGGCCTGCGGTATGAGAGTACTTTTCAATAATATCAAAGACCATTTCTTGTTTTATCTCTGGATCAGACGCAACATTAATGTCAACAATGACAAGACTCGTTTTCCCAGGGATTACCATATTTTCGCTAATGTGTTGCGCGTTAATACCATTGTATACTTCGCCACGATTTTTATTCCCGATAGCTACACTAAACGCTTCGTTATCAGCTTCGACACGTGTTATAACTTCTTTTGCATCTGATTTTAGTCCAAGAGCAGCTTGTTCTCTAAGAATAACCTGAATAGAATCTTCAGACGGAAAGACCGCCTTGCCCATACTCTTAAGAGAATCTTCAAGTTTAACTTCAGTGTGAGCAACAACAGGAGAATCGGTTGACTCGCTCAAAAATCTCTGGAGAGCTGTTTCAGCGCGGCTTGTAGGAATCCTGTCAACCATATTATTGGTTACAACAGGGAACTTAGAAGTTATAGCCTTAACAGCTTCTGGGTCGTCATCAACAAATCCATCCCAGTTGCCAAAACACTCTTGATATATTTCTTCACGAATATCATCAGTAAGATCAGAACCGCTGTTAATATCATCACGCGTGTTTATCGCTGTAATATAGTCACTGTTCATCTTCTTGCTAATATCAATGATGGACATAGTAAGAGGACGCATCTCTTCTATCTCGATGTCGCCTATGCTAGTATACTGCCCTTCTTCAGTACCAATATTGAATCGACGATTAAACTCTTCTTCACTTGAAAGAGTTTTATTGTCAATAACAACAGTACGGCCATCCTTAAGTTTTACATAAGCGCACGGCGTAGAGAACTGCGCAAGAATCATGGCAGCATCAAGATCAAAGTCACCAGCTATCTTTTCTTTCTTAAACTGTGTAACAATATACTCGGCAAGCTTTTGAATGTACTGATCTCTCCAGAGGAAATAGTCGTTTACGAAATCTTCGTACGTCGTTCCCTCTTCTGTGTAAACCTTAAAGCTTGCGTTTTTAATCTCAAGAGCTTCTACTGCAGTGTGGAATATCTTATTAAACGCATTGCGCTTTTTCTTTGACTTAAATACACGAGCCTCTGAAAGTGTATATAGCAGCTCGGTAAGAGTATACTTACCGGGATTATAGCCCCTAGACTCTTTACCTCTCCTGCGAACGCCAACATAGTGTTTTGTGCAGCACGGATCAGTACACTCTAGCGGTTTATAAACTCTGAGGCTATCTATATACAGGTCAGAATCCCAGCCATCTTGAGCTGCGTCAAATAGTTCATGAGCCAACCTTTGCGGAGTCATAATAAACTCTGTAATGGGAATTTGTTCCCCGCTTGCAGTATGCCTATAGCCGCGAACAATAGGATCACCGTTGTTATCAACACGGTATACTCTAAGCTGACCGTGATGTTTGTTAAGAAGGTCTTGCAGCTCTTTTGCAGTAACCTTTGAACCGTCTCTAGAGCACTTATGAGTGCTCGGGGCAAGAGCGGCGGCGCTCATCCACTGATAACTACCAGCATCCATTCCGCTCATAATAGGAACACCGCCTGCAGCAAGGCCGAAGCTAGAACGATCAGCTAACACAAGTGCCTGCTCTGAGTAGTTAAGCCTTGGACGCTTAAAGTTGTCATCTACAGGAAAACTCGGTTCAAATTTTTCTTCTCGCATATCTTCTTTAATCTGACGGGCAGTATCATCAAACCAGTCAAGCGCCTTATATGTTGCACTGATATCGCTAAGCCCGCTATCGTGATACAGAGCTGTTGCATCTTGGAAGGCTTGCTTAAGAATATATGTATTCCAGCGAGCCATAAGACGGCCCTTAGCAACTTCGTCAACATTACCGTCTTTGCCACCCTCCCACACTTCTTTAAACTGGTTAAACTCTGGAACATATCCACGAAGATCTGTACGGGACTGCCCACTATTAGCAAAGTTTTTTATAAGCTGATATGCCTGCTTAGCACTCATCTTAGGACGAAGAACACCCTTATAGCCGCCCTTATCTTTGTGCACGATATCAATTGGCGTATTAAGAACAGCCGCTACACCGTCTTCGCCAATTCTAGACACAGCATCTTGGTAAAGCTCTCCTGTATGACTTATAGCAAGCCTTACAGAGTCATGAAGCTCAACATTTTCGTCATTGATGGCATCGAGCAGGTTACTGACTCTAAGCAGCCCACCCTGAACACGCGCCATATCGTCTAGCAGTGCCTCACGACTTATATCGTCTTGACTACTGTACTGGGAATCTTCGCTAGAGCCGAGAAGCGGTATCTTTTTATCAGCAGGAAGACTCTTGTTACGCTTGATAATTTCTTTATTAACAGCAGCAATAAATATACCGTTTACAATTCTAGCGTCTGAAGAATCTTTTGCTGTAAGAACTGACCCGGTATAAATTCCAACCATATCTTGAATACGAGAAACTACACTTCTCTCAACGTCGGCAACCTGATCTTTGAGATCAAGAATATAAGAACGCTTCCACTCTCGTGTTTCGTCTGACGGATAAGTTTCGCTCATCTTATGGGCAACTATATCAATCGCGGTCTCAATCGCTTGCTTACAAGAGCGCATAAACGCTTTAGGATTATCAGCATACTTATCGATATCATCGCCCATGAGACCGCAGATAATAAACGGAAAATCTGGGTCTTGCCTTAAACTAGTAAGAATCTTATTACGGGTTTGCTTTTGCTGGAACTCTTCAGTATTATGATACCTCTTATAGTGATTATAGCGCTCCTTCGGCGTCATAGTTTTTGTAGCAACAAGCTGGGGCTCTGTCGTAGAACCACTCATCCACTTAATCGGAAACGTCCACTGGAGAAGCGTTGGCGCCTGCTCAAACAACTGCATGTAGTCATCAGTTGTATATCCAAATCTATCATCACTCTTAACAATACCGTATGCGCTAAAGATTTTTTCTTGGCTAATACGAATAGCTTTTTTGCCACCGATGCACACCATCTCGCTATACTCTGGATCATAGAGAGCGCGACATATAATGGACCGCATGCTAATAGCATCGCTAAGGCTAACAGCACCTGTTGCAAATCCAAGCTGATTGAGAAAAGCACCTGGGAAGTTCCCGCTGAGATATCCGGCTTCCATATATCCGAGAGCATACGCAAGAAATGCCTGTGCCTTTTCTGGGCCTTCCCTTGTAAGTGATGTAGACGCATACACAGCAGAGGAAAGAATATCAGAATTACTCTCGTCTGC
>Ga0326513_10000663_pt1 | contig 29246 bp, 41 predicted proteins | sample 2_2465_0518_D_FD_203654 | JGI IMG/M metagenome (GOLD analysis project Ga0326513, IMG submission 203654) | Bovine rumen microbial communities from UC Davis, California, United States - 2_2465_0518 | ecosystem: Host-associated > Mammals > Digestive system > Stomach > Rumen | place: USA...
GAAGTCTGCATCCAAGAAGTCCGAGAAGAGATACAAGGCTGTTAAGGTTGAAACAAACGATGTTGATGGACTGGTAAACGAAATCCTGTCTGCTACTCCGGCACAGGTAAACGAAATGGACCTTTACAGTGTCAACAGGAAAGTCCTGATTGAGGTGATGAAGAAGCTCCATTGTGAGTTATGGTATCGCACCTATGACAAGCCAACCATGATCGCAAAGATTACAGTTGCTCTTGGTTCTGCAGCAGAGGAGGAGTAACACAGAAATGATCAGAATGAGAATAAACAAGGACGACGACGCCAAGTGCAAGGTGTGCGGCGCCACACGAAAGAATAGTCTGGAGTTGTTTGATATAGCACTTGCAGACAAGAACGTCATGACGATCATAACGATATGTGATTTGTGCAATGAAGTCCTTTTCAACAAGACGCTGAGAGCCACTTGTGTTGTAAACGGCAAGGCCAAGTCTCAGACAGATATGGCAATAATCAGAAACAGGTCTACAGCCAAGTCGATGTCAATAATGAGGCGGAGCCATGAAGATTAAGAATTGCAGTAATGGCGATGGTGAGAGAGGTGTGGACTTCTCTCATTTGCCTGCTCTATACTGGAGCAATACAACCAAAGCAAGTTACTTACAACGTCGGATCATAGTGTGCAGCATTATGTATTACGAGAGGACAGAGTCTTGTGTTTCTGATCGGTATTATGACAACATCAGTCATCAGTTGGTTAAGCTGATGCAGGACAGTACCAAACAAGAAATGGAGAAGACACAGTACTGGTATGCAATGTACGATTTTGATGGATCAACTGGTTTCGATATTCCAAGTCGTTTAACAGATGCAGACAGACAGTACTTGACAAACCTTGCAATCCAGATACACGAGAGATGGAGAAAGGAGACAGGAGGCAAGATAATCAAATGATTAAGTTAAAAGAGCTTGTTGATCGCAAGTATGAAGACAAAGAGCCGATGGAGTTCAGATACAATCTTGATCTCGGCAAAGATGACAGAGCTCAGGAAATGTACTTACAGTTCCACTTCCAGCGTGCTGCAAAGGATAGCAACGTCTGGATGCTTACAACAAAAATAGCCAGGGTTGAGGCAGCAGACAGTCAGTGTTATTACATCGGTTATGAGATGCCACGTAGTGGACTTCCACTTGAGTTGATCTGTGCAACAGGGCTGAGATATTTCAAACTGCTGATGCAGAACGAAATACAACTTCGAACAAACATCGATTTTAGTATCGGTACAGTAACGGAGGGAATGTGACATGGCAAAACGTTCAGGAAAGTTCTACCGGAAGAACGAACGGGAAGTCATGGAACAGTTAGGATTGAAGCCTACAGTGAACAGTGGTTCTGGCTGGATTGAAAAAGAGGACGGACAAAACGATGCAGTGATCTGCCAGCTGAAAAGTACAGATGCACAAAGCATAACCGTCAAATTAGATGATATAAGGACATTGCAATACAATGCACAGACAGAACGTAAGTTGCCGGTGTTTGCTATCCAGTTCCTGCAGAGCAATGAGGTATTCGTTTTGGTATCACCAGAGGACCTCGCACAAGTAAGCAAATATCTGAGGGACGGTAGCAAGCCAAGGCACGATGAGTTCTTTGATGAGATATCCCAAATAGAGGATACATCAAGTACGGATGCAAGACGAATGATCACATCCAGCAATAACGCCAGAGAGCAAGTCCGGAATGAGATGCAAAGTAAAAACAAAAAGAAGATAAGGAGTGCAACATGAAAACAATAAAAGTGAAAGAGGTTGTAACGTACGCTGGTCACAGCTTGAGAGCAAACGGTTCTGTCAATCTCACGGTCAAAGCAATGTACTCAGAATTGACCAACAGTATTCAGATGATGCAGATGCTTAACAACGATGTGGACTTAAAAGCAAGGGTTGCTAATGGCAAGCCAATGCGGCTTGGATACTTCCGCATTCAGGAGATCAAAGTGGACAGCGATGGTGAGAGCACCATCAAGTTCAATGGTATCTCAGACAACATCGAAATGGATCACTTGAACGAGCTTCCGTTAAACGATGCGGACACCAAACAGTTCACAATACTTGCAGTAGCAGAGGTTGATCTTGAGGATGGAGAGGACGGTGAGGAAGTAAATGGCAGAGAATAAAACCAGATACGACGAGATCGCAAAGGCACGTATTTCAGACAATCGTAACCTTGTGATCAGTAGCTGTTCCAAAGGTGGATACACACTTGCACAGCAGCTCGGTATGAGTGATGGCAAGGCAACTGTTTCGGTTTTCCTTAAAGGTGCAATCCACGTCAAGGACGTAGCTGCTCTGGAAAAGGTTAGAGATGCAATCAACATTGCCTTGAAACAGATTGGCGAAGGAACGGTTGGAGCCGAAGGAGTCGAGTGGGACGAGTAGTTCGAGTACAGCAGAAAATGTGAAAATATTTTCAAAAAGCTGTTGACTGTATTCCGGTTCTGGAGTATGCTATAGATAGTTCCAAGGGAACAAATAAAAGTAGCTCAGGAGGGCAAACAAATGAAGGGTCGTGTAACAATTCACACTGTAATGGGTAACGAGTATAAGGTCCGGGCAGATTTTATAGCAAGAGGCAGCTTTGCCGAAGATTGCAATGGTCAGGTAAAGCAGATAAGCTGGTCCGGATATGTACACAACGATCTGACTGTTCGTAAGGCCATTGCAAGTGTATTTGGACTTGCATCCTTCAGGAAGTAATCGTTCACAATTAAAAGCAAAAACAAAAAACAAAATGTCTAAGGAGGACAACAAAATGAGAAATTGGACAATCAAAGACGCCGTTGCAGTAATCCAGAACGGCAAAGACACTGAAGCGATTAGGGAGATTGCAAAGCATTTTCCGGTATTCTTCATGGCAGTAGCAAAGAATGATCTCGGTGCTGTAGCAGCTATGATGACTGACAAGATGACAGTTCGTCGTCTTCAGGCTGAGGCTACGGAAGCAGATGAGGACAACGATGAGGCTGAGGAAGTTGAGGCAGCAGACGATGCTGATACTTCTGATGATGGTGGTGAGGACCTTGAGTCCATGTCCACAAAGCAGCTCATTGCTCTGTGTGGTAAGAGAGGGATCAAAGTTCCCAAGTATGGCAAGAACAAGAAGTTCTATCTGGATGCACTTCAGGGCGGTGCTGAAGAGGCTGAGGCAGAGGACGACAGTGATGACGATGCTGAGGATGATCCTTATGCTGGCAAGAATGCACTTCAGCTGTACAGCATTGCAAAGAAGCGCGGTCTCGACGTAAAGCCCAGACAGAAGGCTGCTGTGTATCTGGAAGCCCTGAAGGCTGCAGACGAAGCCGGTGATGAGAATGCCGATGACGATTGGGACGATGGTGAAGAGGCCGAGGAGAAAAAGCCTGCCAAGAAGTCCACAAAGAAGGCACCTGCCAAGAAGGCTCCGGCCAAAAAGGCAGCAAAGAAGGCTGAGCCTGAAGAAGGCGAGGATGACGACGATGATGATTGGGAAATCTAATCGTCAGATAGGCAAAGGGCTGGAATGTTCCAGCCCGATGCTTGTTTTCAAAGGAGTGTGATATGACAACAAGGCAAGTGTTGGAGCTGGATTGTCGTATCGAAGAAAATCGAGAAACAATCCAAAAAGTACTAAGGCAGATCAAGCCATTAGCAAAGTGTCCAGAAGGACAGCAGATACCATTTGAAAAGTTGGAACGGTGTCTGAAAGTAATCTGTAACAATTATGGTCTATTCATACAACAGTTGTTCCCAGATGTGTACGCAGCAGATAAAGACATTATCTGGAGGAGCAAAACGATTGATATCAAGACGTTAGAGGATTATGGTGTAGCATACGGATGCACACTGTACGAGTGTCTTGCAAAGACCGTAATACTGTTGTATAGCAAAACAAGAAAAAGAGGAAAGGTGTAATGGACAAGACAATCCGGATATATACAGACGGTGCTTGTTCTGGCAATCCGGGTCCTGGTGGTTGGGCTACTGTATGGTGTGATGGTGATAAGCTGAAAGATCATAGAGGTGGCGAACCAAACACAACAAATAACAAGATGGAGCTTCTGGCGGTATTGGAAGCATTGAGGTGGATATGCAAGCAAAGAAAATCCAAATCAGTAAGCTACGAAATATACAGCGACAGTGCTTATGTGGTCAATGCAATAACGAAGTGTTGGCTCCAAAGCTGGAGAATGCGAGGATGGAAGACAAGTTCTGGCGATCCAGTGAAGAACAAGGAAGCGTGGCAGCAAGTCGATCAAACACTTTCAACAATCCGGATGCAGTTCCAAGTATCGTTCCACAAAGTAAAAGGCCATGCTGGTGATCCAATGAATGAGTATGCAGACAAGATTGCAAAGTCTGAGGCCACCAAGCAACAATATAACACTCGAAAAGATAACGGGTAGGAGGAAGCAAGATGCAGTTATTGAAAACAATTATTGTTGAGACAATTAGTGCAGTGATCAGTTGGCTCCATAACAATCTTAGGAACATAGCAAACATCCTTGGTGTGATATGTCCGTACGCTACTGGTTATGCAGTACTGTCGGCATATCAGGCCAGAGGATACTTTGCAGTGGGTAGTGAATGGTTCGTACCACTTATGTTCTGGTTGGTTACGTATATGTTAAGAGCAATTGCCAACAAGACAGGAAAAGGTACATCAATCCCGAGACCAAGAAAACGATTCACAGAAGTAACAGAAGATGGAGAAGTGTCCGTACCAATGGACAGAAGCGAAGAGATGATCTTGTACTTGTGTGATCTTGAAGACTGGATGGAGCGAAAGGGGTTGATGTGATATGGCCGGTCCTGCATGGAAGTACTTCACGACTCAAGAACAATGGAAAGCATACTTGCAAGACCTTGTGTCAACAAACGCAAATGCTTGTTTGAAAGCAATAACGTGTATCGACAATTGGCAAACGGAGCCAGAGAGGCAGCAAGGTGAGAGTACAGAAGAGAACGGTGTTGGATGGACCAAGTGCGATGCCAAAGAGATGGGCCAGTTAGCAAACAAGATTCGTAACGGCCAAGCATTAACTGATGGTGAGTTGGCAAAAGCTAAAAACAAGATGAAGAAGTATTGGAAGCAGTTGATGCAAATATCCAAACGCCAGATGGAACAACAGGAAGCAGAGGAACAGGCAAAGCTGGAACGGGAAGCAAGAGAAGTAGCTGAACGGAAGAGGCAACAGTTTGAAGAGGCGTTGGAAGTTCTCCGGAAGTGTGGAGAAGAAGGCATTGCTTGTGAGTATGGAATATGTGACGAGTGTCCTCTTACGAGAGGATATCAGTTAAGACTTTCGTTGGGAGGTAATGGGCAATGCGATTAAAGAAAAAAGGCATCGAATTTATGACACACGGAGTGATCATCCTTTTGGTGATGTTCATAGGTATCGGTGTAAATGTAAGTGGCACGACAATGAGCATGCATAGTGCTGAGGAACAGCAAGCGTCAGAAGTACCTGAAACAGAGCGGCCACAAGATATGGCAAGCACCCACGAAGACAGTCCGGAGGACTACGAGTTGACAGATATCCCAGTCGGTACAGAAACGAGACAGGCTGACGGTATTGACGGAGGCACAACGACAATTGAACAGTATCCAACTTTTACACATAGCCGCGACTGGAGTGAGCACGAACAGTACTTGCTTGCAAAGCTGGCTATGTGTGAGGCTGGCACTCAATCGGTGCAAACCAAATGTCTTGTGATCTTAACGGTTTATAACAGAGTGTATGACAGTAGGTTCCCAAATACCGTTGAAGATGTAATTTATCAGAATAATGGTAAGACGTGGCAATACAGTTCGCTGGCGCCAGATGGTAACTGGAGCAAATTGGAACCAAACGAAGAGTGCTACGAAGCAGTAGCGATGGTAATGTTAGAGCAGTTTGATTATTCTGGTGGTGCAATGTACTTTGAGAGTTTTGGTACAGACGAGGAAGCAGCCAATAGTTGGCATGGCAGATGTTTGGAGTATCTGTATCAATCAGATGGCATCCGGTTTTATAAGTGAGGAAAGCGAAATGGGATATAAAATGCCATTCAGCCAATATAAGGCTTGTCAGAAAATGTCTAAAAACGAATTTGGGCGTTGGTTGGAAGTATTTTGGCGTGAAGCAGAAAAGCAAGGATACCAACGAGCATGTGAAGAGGTTCCAGATGGTTCTATTATAATCGATCCGGAGGACTCAATCGTGGTACAGTGGTCAGAGGACCAATTCAGAGCGATGTTGTTATCGGTTTCAGGAGTAGGGCCAAAGCTGGCTGATAAGATCATTGATAAAGTGTATCAGGAATACGATCCAGACAATGGCCAAAATTACGGCGAAATCCTTTCAAATTCCGTTTTGAATGAGGTTGACTGAGGAAATATACATTGGATAAATAAAAACGCCTTAAAAACGATTCTACGCGCTCAGAACGGCATATAAGATTTTGAATAAAATCCAAATAGTCGTTGACAAATGGTTGGCCTTGATGTATAATAAAGTATCAATCAAAGTTTGTAAGCAAAAGGCAGGAGCCAAATAAAATAAAACAAACTAAGTTGCAAGAAGCAAGAGTTCGGTCACGACCAATCGTGTTCCGGACTTTTGTTGCGTTAAGTAACAAGCGAGTAGAATTCAGATTGGAGGCAATGGAGAAGATGGCAAAGGTTTCAAACCTGCCCACCGTTGATACATGGCTAGAAACGGACAATCTAATCCTACTTGAAGGATGGGCACGCGATGGATATACCGTTGCAGACATTGCTTTCAAGATAGGAATAACAAATGCGGCATTACAAAAGTGGATGCGTGATCAAGAAGAAATCCGGAAAGCAATCAACGATGGACGAGAGCTGGTAGATTACAAAGTTGAGAATGCTTTATTGAAAGCTGCACTCGGCTACAAGACTAAGGAAGTCAAAGTGACAACAACGATTCGCAATGGTGTTGCGGTTGAGCAGATCAAAGAGGTAACGACTGCAGAAGCTGCTCCAAATGTTCAGGCATGTAAAGTATGGTTGTATAACAGACAGCCAAAGAAATGGAAACCAGAGAGTGTGCGTGGACAGAATTTACTTGATGCAATGGATGAAGACCACGACATCAAGATAACGATTGAGAGGGCAGGAAGCAGAGAGCAAGAGTTGGCTGAGTCTGGTAGTGGTCAATCAGTTCGTACTGGTGTTGAAAGTGAAGTAGACGAAGACTGGCAAGACGAGGTCAATCAGTCAGTAAGCATCAGAAAAGCAACACAGGACGAAAAGAGAGAGGCACAAAAGAGAGCCAAGATGGCAAACAAAAAAGCGGACACTGAAATTCAGTTAGATGATGAAGACAAAATTGAACGTGTCCCTACACCACAGAAGCACAAGCACAGTAAGAGTGCACACGACAGTGCTACAGTCGACAGTGGTGTAAGCAACGACCCAGACAGTATAGACTACTGGCCTGATGATTGGACAGATGAAGACGAGTGAGGCGAGGTGCAATGAAGATAACGAAGAAGGTTGCGCCAGCGTTCGAAGACTTCCTGTTCAACTGGGACTATGAGCAGTACTTGTTATTGGGTGGTTATGGATCAGGCAAGAGCTATCACATAGCATTCAAGATCATCCTCAAAGTGATGGAGGAGACAAGAACGGCAATGGTCTGCAGGCAAGTGTACGATACAATCCAAGACAGTTGCTACGACTTGTTCAAAGAGATATTGGATGACATGGGCCTGCTGACTGAGGATGTAAGAGAGTACCGAAGAGACAGAAACAAAGTATTGGCATTGAAGAGCCCTTTGCGGTTCTTGTTTCACAACAGGAGCAAGATCATATTCAAGGGATTGGACAAGGTCGAAAAAGTAAAGTCAATCAACAATGTATCAATCGTGTGGCTTGAGGAGTGTTCCGAAATGTCATACAGTAGTTACAACGAATTGCTCGGTCGTATCAGAACGCCAAAGGTCAGCTTACACTTCATCCTCAGTTGTAATCCGGTAGGCAAAGAGAACTGGGTATACAGATACTTCTTTGTTCGGTTAGATGATGATGGTGATGAGCACGTAGTTGTTGATCCGGAGAAGTTCTATGAACGTGGATGCTTAGTGCATGATGGTATCTATTATCATCACAGCATTCCGGAAGACAATCCTTGGTTGCCAATAGCATACTTGAGACGTCTGGACAAGTTAAGAGAGTATGATCCACAGTTATGGCTTGTTGCAAGATGGGGCAAGTTTGGAGCAACAGGTACGAGAGTACTTCCTCAGATTGGACTTGCAGCTAATGCAGGGAAGTTCAAGCGAGAGGTTGAGGCACTTGGTCAGGACAATATGTACTTTGGTTTTGACTTTGGTTTTGAAGAGTCATTCAACGCAGTGGTATGTATGTCGGTTGATCAGAAGTTGGGTATCTTGTATATCTGGGACGAGATTTACATCAATCACGTTACTGACGATAAGATGGCCCAGTTAGAAGAGATGCAAGAGCTGAAAGACAGATTGCTTGCAATGCAGGCTGCAGGGCATAACAAGATGATAGTAGCAGATAATGAAGACCCAAAAGCAATCAGCTATTATCGTCAATGCGGTTATCCAATAAGGGCTTGCAGAAATAAGTTCCACGGCTCCAGATTAAGTAATACAAGGAAGATCAAACGATTCAAAAAGATCGTAGTAAGTCCACGGTGTAAGAACACATGGAGAGAGTTGCATGACCTTACATATAAAAAGGATGCTAAGGGAAATGCAGTGTACGATGAGTTCAATATTGACCCACATACATTCAGTGCTATCTGGTATGCACTGGATACTGTAACGGTTGCAGACCTGAAGGACAGAGAGTTCAACAGTCGCAATGGTTATGGAGTGTTAAGAGGTAGAAAGGCAGAGGCAAGATATGACTGAGTACAAAGTAGGCGATACAGTGTATATCAAAGCAACTGTTGTAGATGTGCCAAGGGTCATTCCTGATGGTGTAAAAACAAAGCTGTATGGATTAGCACTATTCAACAGCAATGACCCAACGGACAATGGAAGACGCATCTGGGCACATCCAAATGAAATAACGACACAGGAGGAATTGCAAAATGAAAAACATTGATTGGGCAAGAAAACTGACCAGCAGAAAGCTGTGGCTGAGTATTGCATCTTTTGTCAGCATGATGATCGTTGCAGCAGGAGGCACAGAAAATAAGGCAGCTCAGATTGCAGCACTGATCATGGCCGGTGCAACCGTTATCGGTTATGTAATTGGTGAAGGACTGGCAGACAATGCAAGTGCTGGTACGTCAGTTGATCAGGAGATTGAGTATGTCACAGACAAGGAGGAGGAGTGATGTACGATGCAGACTCTAAACGGGATAGACATATCGGTATGGCAAGAAAGGTAAAGGAGGCCGAAAGTAATGGGTAAGCAAGGAATTGACATCTCAAACTGGCAAGGCTCAGTTGACTTTAATAAAGTAAAAGCTGATGGCATTCAGTTCTGCATCTTTAGAGAAGGTTATAGACGAGCTATTGACAGCCGGTTCATTGAGTATGTTAAAGGAGCTAAAGCTGCAGGTATTCCTATTCTTGGTGTGTATCATTTCATTTATGTAGATGGTGCAACAATCGCTGAGAATGCAAATACTTGTATTGCTAATATGAAAGCTGCTGGTCTCGACCCAACTAATACTTGGATTTTTGCAGACCTTGAATATGATACATGGACTAAAGCTGGCGTTAAGGTTACCAAGGCATTGTGTACTCGGTATACAAAAGAGTTCCTTGATACTCTTAGGGCTGTTGGTTGTAAAAAGCTTGGTATCTATTCAAATCTGGATTACTATAAGAACTATTACGATTGGGCTCAGCTTTCTGAGTATCGTAAGAATCTTTGGCTGGCAGATTATACTGGCGGTCCTGATGTTGAGTGTGTAATTCAGCAGACAGGTAGTACAGGTAAGGTAAGCGGAATCAATGGCAATGTTGATATGGACACTCTCCATGAAGAGAGCATGCTTTCTAATGGTGGTGGAAAAGAGGGCACTAAAGTGGGAGTTACAGCTCAAGACGTATTGAACGTAATGCGCAGTTGGATTGGGTATGGCGAAGCAAATGGTAAGTACATTGAAATTTTGAATGTGTACAACAGTCATAAACCGTTGGCTCGTGGCTATGCTATTAAACCGAGTGATGAATGGTGCGATGCTACTGTATCAGCTGCCGCTATTAAAGCAGGAGCAGTTGATTTGATTGGTACTGAGGTTGGTGTTGAAAAGCACGTAGACATCTTTAAGAAGAAAGGTATTTGGATTGAAGATGGTTCAATTAAGCCTCAAGCAGGTGACATTATCGTGTTTAACTGGGACGATAGTTCTCAGCCGAATGACGGTTGGTCTGACCATATTGGTTATGTTGAGCAGGTAAGTGGAAATACAATCACTTGTATTGAAGGAAACATGAGTGAGAGGGTTGGGCGAAGAACTATCAATGTAGGATGGGGTTACATCAGAGGATTTGCTCGTCCTAAGTATACATCTGGTGGTGTTGCTCCTAAGCCTAATCCTGATAAGTCTATTAGTGAGGTAGCTCAGGAAGTTATTCAAGGTGCATGGGGTAATGGTGATGCCAGAAAGAATGCGTTAACTGCAGCTGGTTACGATTATGCCAAAGTTCAGGCTGAGGTGAATCGTATTCTTGGTGGTGGAAGTACTGCACCTAAGAAATCTGTAAATGAACTTGCAAAAGAAGTTATTGCCGGTAAGTGGGGTAATGGCGATGCTCGTAAGCAGGCACTTACAAATGCCGGTTATGACTATAGTGCAGTTCAGAAAGAAGTAAATCGCATTTTTGGTGGTGCAAATACAAAGTCTATTGATACACTGGCTCGTGAGGTTATCCAGGGAAAATGGGGTAACGGCAGTGAGCGTAAAGATAGGTTAACTAAAGCTGGTTACGATTATAATGCAGTTCAAGCTCGTGTAAATCAGCTACTGTAAGGAGGAAACGGAACATGGCACAAAGTGAAGAAGCCAAAGTTATTGAGGCAGCTAATTCAACTGAAGTCCTGACCGCTTTCAACCGTATCCCGTATGCGTTGCTGAATCAGGAGGTTGAAGGCAATACACAAGACGTGTTGGCTGAGATGACTGAGATATGCAAGTATTACAAGGTGTACAAAAAGGGAATGGATTTCACTGTTGAGGGAAGCAATGGCGATTATGTGCCGGCCACATTACGATACAAAATGGCTGCTTCACTGATCAACAAAGAAGCGCGTTTCTTATTTGCTGAAAGTCCGGATGTAACAGTTGATGCAAAGGGCGATGTTGGTCAGGTGTCCAAAGAGGCAAAGGATCAACTAACCAATTGGAATGATCTTTTGAAGTCGGTATTGGATGCAAACCTTTTTGAGAAGGCATTGCTTCAGGCTGCAAAGGATTGCTTCATTGGCAAGAGAGTTGCGGGCGTTGTAAACTTCAACGAAGAGGACGGAGTGACAATCACGTTCTTGCCTGCAACGCAGTTCTTGTTTGAAACAAGGATTGGCAACGACAACGTTCTCACAAAGTTTGTTTGTTTCATAGCGGTTAAGGATAGCACCACATTGAATGACAAGAGGGTATTCAAAAAGAAGTACACGCTTATCGATGGTGTAGTACATCTTGAAGAAAGAATGTACGATGGAGCAGGCAGAGAGGTAAGTACAGAAGAGTTTGAGCCAACAGAGCAGCAGCCTACAAAGCTGGCAACAATTCCGGCAGTTGTATTTTTGAACGATGGTCTGACAGGCGATAGCAAGGGAGAGTCCGAGATTGATCTTTTGCAGGATTACGAACAGTATTACAGCAAACTTGCAAATGGTGATATCGATGCAGAACGTAAGACGATGAACCCTACACGATATGCCATTGATATGGATCAGCGGTCAACAAAAGGACTAAGTTCCAGTGCTGGTGCATTTTGGGACTTACAGTCTGATCAGAACCTTGATCATCCTGCACCAAAGGTTGGTATGCTTGAAAGTGCAATGAATTATAGCGAGGCATTGAAGACATCACTTGATCGAATCAAGACTGTTGGGTATGAACAGGTTGATATGCCAAACATTACGCTTGAGACAATGACTGGAGCCATTACGTCGGGCAAAGCATTGAAAGCAATTTACTGGCCGTTAATTGTTCGGTGTAAGGAAAAGATGAAGATGTGGGGGCCAAAGTTAAGACAGCTTGTAGAGATTGTGTTTGAAGGTGCACTTGCATATCCCAATACAATCACCAAGTATGTTGATACACCGTTAGTTCCGGTGGCCCACGAAATCCACGTTGAACAGAACACACCACTTCCGGAAGACGAGTTGGAAGAACGAAACATGGACCTTGCAGAAGTTGCTGCACAGACAATGTCCAAGAAATCCTACATGAAGAAGTGGAGAGGATTGACAGATGATGAGGCACAGGAGGAGTTAGAGCAAATTGCTCTTGAGCGTCAGATAATTGACGATAACACAGTTATGCCTCGAAGTGGTGATCAACTTCCATATCCTGACGCAACTAAGGATCAAATGGATCAGCAGGCAGAGGAACAGCAGGAACAGGACACTCTTGAAGATGCAGCAGAAGGAACAATGGATGATATCACTGGTGGTGTAGAATAAGTAAAAGGAGGTAGGCACAGATGCCATCGTCGTTAATATTCAAAGACGCAGAAGCGGCACGAGATGCTATCTGTGCCAAGGACCAAAAGGAAATACGCCAATTGTATTCGGACTGGGCGGACGAGGTAGGAAAGCGAGCAGAATACTATCACAGTAAAGAAACGGCCAGTTCGTATTGGCAAGAGCAACAGATGTTGGAGTTACAGAGGCAATTAACAGAGCAATCCAAAGTAATAGCCAATCAGATTTATACTGGTGCAAAAGAGAGCATGTACACAGTTGCTGATTCGGTTGTAGGATGCAATGCAAAGTATTTGAGTGAGTTAGGTTTTCCAAGTGAGGGATTGAATGCAGCATTTACATCAGTGCCAACACAAGTGGTCAACAACCTCGTTACTGGTCAGATATATGAGGGTGGTTGGAATTTGAGCTCAGCTATCTGGAGTGACAATGAACAAACACTTCACGACATATATCAAATAGTGGCCCAAGGCAGGGCAATGAATATGAGTGCTTACGAAGTATCCAAGATGCTTGAGCAATACGTCAATCCAAACAAAGCCAAACAATGGAATTTGACAATGAGCGATGGCAGACGGATATACAAGAGGTCAGTTGACTACAACGCACAGCGGCTTACAAGGACACTTACGCAACACGCCTATCAGCAAGGAGTGATCCAGAGTGCCAAAGACAATCCATTCATTCAAACGATCATTTGGAGGGCCAACGGAAGTAGGACGTGTGAGTTGTGCCTTGATCGAGACGGTAAAGAATACAGATGGGATGAAGTCCCAATGGATCATCCAAATGGCATGTGTACGATGGAGCCAAAGATCAACGTGGACAAGACACTTGATCAGCTTGTTGATTGGTTTAGTGCTAATGATGGTGAGTATCCAGAGATTGACAGGTTTGCTTCCAAGTTTGGGTATGTGCCAGGTGTTAGCCAAATGACTGCTGAGCAACAAAAGTGGATAAACGCGGCCGGCTATGCCAATGGTCAAATGCCAAAGAATTTCACAGAGTTTGCCCACAAATTATCTTTTGATCAACAGGGTGAACTTTTGAAAGCTGCAGGCGGCAATTGGGACGACCCACATCCTTTCCAGGTGATGGAGAAGTACTACAACGAGAATATCGCCAAGGCTGGAGGACAAGTGGCTGTGAAGACCGGCGTCGGACAAACCGTTGGTGTTGAGTCGTTGGGAACTTCCAGTGGCAAGACGTTTAACTATTGGTATACAAAGCTAAATAGTGAACAAAAGGCTCTGGCACAACAGTTGAAGTCTCAATCTGGACTTACGTGGCAGCAATGGTATGAGCAAAATATTTACAAGGCCAAAGGCAAAGCAGCTCAAGCAGCTGCGCAGCAAGTTACGGCTACAGTGCCAGCCAAGTCAATACCGATTGAACCAATAACTGTCAACCCTAATGGCCGAACAATTGCCAAGATGGGTAAAGCAGAAATCCAAGCCGCTTTTGGTACACAAACTGAGTCTGAGATGCTATCAATGGAAGCACGTGCTTTCGCCCAAATGACGGATAAACAGAGTGCTGGTATTTCCGAGTATACTGGTTCAGCATATACCAGAATGAACTATTATTTAAGGCAACGTGCTACGGGTGTTAGCCACGAAGCAGCTTTGAAACATAGTGGTATGTCAACGCAGATGTACAACCAAATGTTACAAGCACAGCAAGGGTTGGCAGCAGCGTCAACCGAGAGAGATTTGGTTTTGCGCAGAGGTACTGATTTGGGTGACATTGCCGGTTTGCTTCCCGGCGATTTTCGTGCCAACAGGCGCGAGTTGGAGGGAATGTCAGTTGATGAGTTAAACCAGCGTCTGTCCAATACAGTTGGAACGTATGCCGGATTTACCTCCACGTCTTCCCAATGGGACAGAGGTTTCCAAGGGGAAGTTGAAATTATCTTTAATGCTCCGGCGGGCACCCAGGCGAGTTCGGTTATGTCTGTTAGCCAGTACGGTACAGACGAAGGTGAAACGTTGCTCAATAGTGGCACAATGGTTCGGATCGACAGAGTGGAAAAGTCTGACGGTCACAAAGGTTCTGCAATACGGATATTTATGGACATCATTGGTGTCGAACCTGTAAAGTAAAATATTAAATATTAAGCTGTTGGCTTTTATTGTTCCTCGTGGTATTATGTAATTAGTTCCAAGGGGAACAAACAACAGAAGTATTCTAGGAGGATAAAGAAATGAAGAACACTTACACAAGAACGCCATTCATTAACGATCTTAGCAAGGCAAATGTTATCATCTACATTACTGAAGGTTGCAAGTACGCAGCAAAGTCAATTGATGACTTGGGCGAAGAAAGAGTGGTGGAGTACAATGGTGGTCTTAAAAGTTGGGACGTTGTAGAAGGCGGACCGGAAGCCAAAGAGATCGAGGCACATACCGACGGTTCGTGCATTGATGAGTTCCATGAGTACTTGGTCTTACATTTTACAGATGGTTCTGAAGCAACGTTTCGGAATAGTCATGTAGATATGCATTTCAGGTAAACGAGCAAGTTGCCAATCCTGCTGGAGAGGAGGTGGATGCAATGGCAATGGAAGATCGGATTAAGAGTGAACAAACGATGCGGCGCATAACAAACCAAAATATGGTTTGCAAAGATTGTTTGCTGGCGCTGGATGATACTGTTGTTTTTGGAAATACATCTAAATGTGAATTATATCAAGTTTGCAAACCCAATCGAGTATTGTTAGGAGGCAAATGTGATGGATATGTGCAAAAATAAAATAAAAGGAGCTTTGTACGGGGCTGCAATTGGTGATGCCATGGGAGCAACCACCGAATTTATGTCCAAAGAACAAATCAAAGCTCAGTGGCCAGACGGCCTGAGGGAAATTGTTGGTGGTGGGGCGTTTCGGTGGCGTCCCGGCGAAGTAACAGACGACACACAAATGGCAATGTGCGTTATGGATGCGTTGATGGCGTCGTATGACAAACGGCACACTCGAATATGTCAGAAACAATTCCGGAGTGAGCTGAGGTACAATTTTTGTCATTGGCTGGATACCAAACCAAAAGATATTGGTAATACGTGTTGGGTTGAGTTGACATGGTTGCGGACTGATCAGAATCATCAGCCACGGAAAATATCAGCAGAGCAACAAGGGAACGGCGGTTTAATGAGGACGTTGCCAACAGCATTGTTAGAAGCACCGTATTACGAAAACCACCTGGGGCGGATACAAAACAACTTCACGCATTGGAATACAACGTGTATGGATGCAATCCGGTTATACACTGACAATGTCCGTGGTTATTTGCAATATGGTATTTGCAAATGTTCCGTAGCAACAAGTGCTGAGCTTATGGAGCCGACTGGGTGCGTAATCAATACACTAAATAATGCTTTGTACTATGCTTGGCATTGTTCTGATTTTGAGTCTGGCATTATTGGTCCGGTCAACGATGGAGGGGATGCTGATACGATAGCCTGCGTGACTGGCGGACTGGTTGGAGCCAAGTTTGGGTACGATGCAATCCCGATGCGTTGGGTTGGAATGTTGGACAAGCAAATAAAAAATAAATTGGACAAGTTTGCAGATTGGGTATGTGTTTATCATAAGCAGAGAGGGCTCAAATTTCCATTTTAAGGCTTTATATAGCCATGGATGATGAAATACTCGGGCCCAAAGTGAAAACGGTTTAGAAACGATTTTAGACGGGTTATTTCATGGCAAAGATTTTCAAAATATTTCAGATTATTTGTTGACTTATCTGTTGCCAAACTATCCTCGGTGGCGTATACTAAAGATAGTTAAAGAACACCTAGTTTTCCAAGATGGAGGTAAAAACGATGGCAAAGACAGATAATAATATGGCACAGACAATTCGCGTAGAATCTGCAGAATATATTGATGGTATTTGGGTTCGTGCAACCGTGAAAGGTATCAGATTTAATGGCGAATATGATGTAGATATTTTTTACGCAGAACAGGGTGGCAGTTATACTTGGCATACAACCGAGTGTGAACATGTAACGTGCAAGCGTGTTAGCACTATCAATAAAAAACTGGCAGCAAGAGGTTTTCGGTGTAAAGTAGCATAACAAGTAGCAATTAAAAGATTTGATAATGATTGATAAGCAGGTCAAGAGGGAATGCAGAAATGTATTCCTTTTTGATTTGGCTACAAAATTATTATATTAAATCTGTTGCCAACTTATTAAGAATATAGTATAATGAAGTATAAGTAAAAGTTTGTTTGAGTACAAAGTTCCAAGTTGGGGTGCATTCGGCTACAAAGTCCGGATGCATCTCAATTTATGTGTTGCAAAGGAGAAAAGCAATGGATGGATTAAAAGCAATGGCTGAGTGTGTACAGTGCAAAGCAAAGTTCCAAGTGGATGCTTCAAATGTGAAAAAGAAAGAGTTTGAGGCACAAGATGGCAATCGAGTTTGGCTAACGTATTATGATTGCCCAGAATGTGGCAGGCGCCACTATGTACAGATTGATTCAGTTGAGACCAATGGTATACTAATCAACCTTACAAAACAGATGGGCAAGATTGCTGCTCTCAAGAAAAAGGGTTTGAGGGTATCCAAGAAACAACGGACTGACTTTGAGGAAACAAGACGGCACCTGACCGGGCTTCGGAACGAGTTGATGAAGCGTTATCAGGAAAGTGAAATGTTCGCAGAAGACGGACACTCCGAAAAGGTGGTGTTCATGATATGAAAAAACAGTTAGGTTTGATCTTCTGTGATCAATGTGGTTATGAGTTTCCGGCATCAGCCGTAAACATAAAACAAAGTGATCTGAGTATCGACGGTACAGCTGTTCAGGTGGTTTACTTTCGGTGTCCATCATGCAACAAGGTTTATCTGATACAAATATTGGATAACAAGTGTATCGTACTCCAAAAGGAGTTCTTAAAGCAAAAGGCAAGATGGCAAGCCAACGTTGGTAGGAACAACGATACAGAAGTGGTCAGTGGACAATACGTTTCTATGGTTGCCAAACAGAAGCGGTTGGCAGATAGAATCGAGCTGTTAAAGCAACGTTATGGAAACGAGATTGGTGTTTACCTCGATCGCACCACTAATTAGTATCAGGATTGTATAAATGAGCTACCATGAGTATTCATGGAATGAAAGGAGATTGCAACAATGGGTGCAAACGAAGAAAAAGATAAGAACTTAGAAGAGAATGGCCAGGGTGCTCAGGACCAGACTGGGGCAGGAGCCGGTTCTGGAAATGGCAACGATGGAGCCAATAATAACGATACTGGAAATAACGGCACAAGCAATGGTGCTGATGGTTCTGGTGAGAAGACTTTTACTCAGGCCGAAGTTAACAGAATGATGGCAAAGGAAAAGCATCAGGGTGTCAATTCGGTTTACAATGAGTTAGGGATCAAGCCGGGAGACAAGAAGGCACTTGCTGCAGTTAAGGAGTATCTTGCAAGTCAGAAGTCCGAAGAGCAGAAGGCTCTTGAGGCAGAAGCTGCAAAGGCACAGGAAGTTGCCGATGCGGAACAAAGGGCTACGATGGCGGAGGCAAAAGCTGAGGCAATGATGATTGGTGTTCAGGCACAGTTCGTGGACGATGCAGTGACATTAGCACTTGCAAAGGTTGCGGCTGAGGATGGAACAGATATCAAAACTGCACTTGGCGAGTTGAAGACCAAGTATCCTGTTTGGTTCGGTTCAACTGGTGATGAGGATAAAGATGACAAGAGCAAAGTCGGTCAGAAGGGTACTGGTAGCTCAGTCAAGTCCTCTGAAAAGGATAAGGGCAATGATGGCAAGAGTCTTGGCGCTCGCCTCGCTGCCAAGAAAAAAGGTACCGGTAAGAGTACTTACTGGGGTACACACAAATAAGCATAAGGAGGAATAAGAAATGCTCAATAGAAGTGGTGTAACAAAAACAAGTTATGCTGCACCAAAGCAGATTCTGGCGAACGTAGAGCTTCAGGCTTCTGTCGGTTGTATCGTTCCCCAGAGCATTGGTGTAAACGTAGGCGGCAAGAAGATTGCAAAAGCTGGTACGCCGATTACAATTAACCTGACCAATCTTCTTCAGGCTGCAGTTGCGGCTGCTGCAGGAGGAAAAGCTAATGCGGTGCTTCTTCACGACGTGGACGTGACTGCTGGCAATGCCAGCGGTACAGCACTGTATTTCGGTGTAGTAAATATCAATCGCGTTGACAGCGATGTGGCAACTAAACTGTCCGGTCTTACGGATAGTGGCCATGTCATCCTAATCAAGGCGTAAGGAAGAAGAGGAGGATAAACAGATGACGATTTTTGATCTGATGACAAGTCAGAATTTAACGGCATACTGGGAAGAGCTGGTGCAGGACGAAGCTCCGTACCCTTGCGAAGAGCTGTTCCCCGATGACAAGAAGCGCGGTCTCGACCTCAAGTGGATTAAAGGCAGCAAAGGACTTCCTGTTGTTCTGAAAGTATCCGCTTTCGATGCGCACGCAATTCCGAGACCTCGTATCGGTTTTGAGAAGCTGACGGCTGAGATGCCGTTTTTCAAAGAGAGCACGTACATCGATGAGGAGCTTCGCCAGGAGCTGAACATTGTTCTCGAGACTGGCAACCAGGCATACATCGATTCTGTCATGCAGAGAATCTTCGACGACGAGACAAGACTTCTCCGTGGTGCAAGGGCTTCTCGCGAGCGCATGAGAATGATGGCTCTTACTACTGGTGTTATAAGCATGGCTGCAAATGGTCAGGCGTTCTCGTTTGACTATGGTGTAACTAACATGGGTGATGTAGCTGTTAACTGGAGCGATGCAACAAATAGCGATCCTGTTGAAGACATTCGCCTTGCTCAGGAAGCTGTTTGTGATGCAACTGGCGTAAAGCCCACCAGAGCAATGATCGATGGCAAGTCTTGGAGAGAGCTTCGTAACAACGATAAGATCAAGAAGGAGATTTTTGTTCTTACAAACGGTATCGGAGCTATCACGGATCAGCGCCTTGCAGATTATCTTGCAGATCAGCTTGATGGTCTTGAGGTTGTTGTCAACAAGAAGCGTTACGTTGATGAGAGTGGCAATACCCAGTCGTTCATGCCGGAGCATACTTTCGTACTGTTCCCTGAAGGCGACCTTGGTCGTACTTGGTTCGGTACTACTCCGGAAGAGAGCGATCTGCTTGCTTCTTCGGTTGCGAACGTTTCCATCGTTGATACCGGTGTTGCTGTAACTACTGTTCAGAAGACAGACCCTGTCAATGTTGAGACCAAGGTGACAATGATTTGTCTTCCTTCGTTCGAGGCTGCTGATCAGATTTACATTATGGACACCCATCCGAATGCGTAAGAGACGGCACAATAAAGTCAAGCGTTGGCAAAGAGCTGGCGCTTGACTATCTTGATGAAAGGAGACAAGTTAGATGGTAAGGATTACAAACGGCATCAATGTCATTGAAGTGACCAATGGTGCTTTTGAAACGGTTTACAAGGGCCAGGGCTACCACAAAGTGGTCGAGCAGACCGTTGTTTCTGCTCCGGTTAAGGACGAAGGCCAGGATGCAGGCGAAGCTGATCGTATCGCTGAGCTTGAAGAGAAGCCTGTCAGCCAGTGGAGTAAGGCAGAAGTGAAAGAGTATGCAGAAGCAAAGGGCATTGATCTGTCCGGTACAAAGAATGTCAATGAGGCAAAGGACCGTATCAAGGCGGCTATGAGCGGCTCTGAGGAATAAGGAGGACGCTTATGACGGATATTGAGAAAATCAAAAAGGAGATACGCGAGGAACAGGCTCCGTACTTCGAAGAGGACGACTTTCAGTACTATCTGGATAAGAACAATGGTGATGTCAACGCCACAATATATGAGATGTTGATCATCAAGTCCGAAGATTCAACAATAGCCGTCAGTGGTCTGAATACTCAGGATACATCCGGCTATTTCAAAAGGTTGGCGTCTCGGTATAGGAGTTACAATTCAGGCATACTTGCTGGAAAGTGAGGTGCTTATGATCAATAAACAATTCGAGGCGTATAAAGTCAAACGTGAGATCAAGAGGAGCGGTACAGAGTACACGTTCGTTCGTAACGAGGCAAATGAGTTTGGAGAACCAACAAGTGATACCACAGCGTTAGGAAGCATCAAAGGTTTATACCATGAGCAGAATAGCAATGTGGCTGTGACTACTGGTGACACGACCCAGACTCGTACGAAGAAAATCCCAATGGTGTTGTGCCTGTGGGGCGATGTAAGTCCTATGGTGTTAAAGGTTGGTGATACGACTACAATCAACGGCAAGGTGTTCAAGGTCACTGGTGTCACCAATATCCAGGAATGGGGCATCATAGCAGACATAAGTTTGGAGATAGTGGACGATGGCGTTCAAGCTTGATTGGAACGGTCAGGACGTTTCCAAAAACCTTGCCAAGATGGAACAGAAGCTCGGTGCAGTTGTCCTAATGTATGCAGCAACAAAGGCCAGTGAGATTGAGGCTAAGATGAAGATGAACCGTCCGTGGACAGATAGGACAGGGATGGCAAAGGCAACATTGAATGCCAAAGTGTCTCAACCCAATAGCAACACAGTTCGGATCACACTGGCACATGGTGTTGATTATGGTATATGGCTTGAGATTGCTCATAATAAAAACTGGTCCATCATAGGTCCAACGATTGAACAGGAAGGACCAAAGATCACGAACGACTTACAAAACTTGATGAATAAGTTGCAATGAAGGAGTAAATGATGATCGATACGAGTACGTTCGAGTATGCCGATAGTCGGTGGCAAGACTTGTATCGGCATCTCAAGAAAAAGGGCTTCGATGTAAACAGCCCAGGAGTCAAAGTTGGTGAGTGCACAAGTGCTTACTTAGTGGTTAAGAATAACGGCGGTTCGAAACATAATAGTTTCAGCACAAGCGTCGATACGTACGACATTATGTGTTATGTGCCAAAGCAGGCATACAGTAGTCTGGAGCCTCTGGTGCAGTCAGTGAAAGAAGCAATGAAAGAGCTTGATCCTCTTTTCAAGTGGAACGGTGCAGACACCGGAAGCTATTATGACGACAGTGTGCAGGCGCACATGTACACAATTACGTATAAGAATTACAAAAAATTGTAAGGAGGAAATAGCGAAATGAGTATCAAGAAAGCAAAAGCTGAGATCGCTACCATTGATTGCGAACTGATTACCATTTCGGTTGGTTCTGGAGCAAGTGCAAAGGAATTTGGTTTCGATACCGCCAACCAGATTGAAGTGGAGCCTCAGATCGAAGAAGAGGATGCGGTCAAGTTGGTTGTTAAGGGACGTCTGAGAGCACAGAAGCCGCCTACAAAGACCATTACAGGCAACGAGATTACTCTTCACGACAACGTGTTCAATCCGGAGCTTGTACTCGCTCTTCAGGGCGGTGAGATTCTGTATGATCAGGTTGACACATCCAAGATCATTGGTTACAATCCGCCCGTTGCCGGTTCGGATGACAAGGGTGAGGTGTTTACTCTGAATGCATATACTGCTCAGTACAATGCTGCTGGTCAGGTAGTGCAGTATGAGAAGACTTCGTATCCTAACTGTACTGGTCAGCCGGTTGCTTTTGGTTCAGAGGATGGAGCATTCAGAGCTCCTGAGTACACTATCAACAGTGCACCTAATACTGGTGAGCGTCCTTATCAGATTACGTATGTTGAAAAACTTCCTGATCTGATCGATTGATCTGATCGATGCCGATGCATCAGCAGTAACTCAGAACCTTGTTGGAGCAACTTCTTCGTTCACCGGTTATCAGACCAAGAATGGTCAGTCATTCACTGCTACGATCACAGCAGATGATGGACTTACTCTTGGCAGCGTAATCGTAACGATGGGTGGCACAGACATCAGTTCTACGGCAGTGTCCGGTGGTACAGTAACCATTTCAAATGTAACTGGAGATATTGTGATCACAGCTACAGCTTCATAAGTAACAAGAATGTAAAGAGCCGGCCTGCAAGGCAAGTGACGTTTAGTCCGCTTTGTGGGCTGGCTATCTTTCGTATTATGGATAGGTGTCCAAAAGTATGTTAACAAACAAATTGAGTGAAAGTAGAGGTAAGTAAAATGGATATGCAGATGCAGAATAATAGCAATATCAGTGAGTTCAGAGGCGAGCAGCAGGGGCAGGTGCCTACTAACTTGGTTGCATCCAATGTAAAGATCACAACTATTCACGACTTGCAGGGATATGTTGGTGGTAAGATCGTTCGTCTTCCGGACTTTGCAGAAGGTCAGCCACTTGTAGCAAGAGTGAAGCGTCCCAGTCTTTTGATCATGGCAAAGCAGGGAAAAATACCGAATACACTTCTTGGTGCAGCAGGAGAGCTTTTCACTAAGGGTGGATCAGGTGTCGATGCAGACAATACAAGAATGCTTGGTGATATGTATGATGTATGCCACCTTATTGCTGAGGCGAGTTTGGTGGAGCCGAGTCTTGCAGAGATTGAGAGTGTAGGATTGGAGCTGACTGATGATCAGATGATGGCACTGTTCAATTACAGTCAGGTGGGCACAAAAGCTCTTGAGTCCTTTCGTCAAGAGTAAGCAGGTTCTTGGTTTAGTATCCTTACGAAACATATACCAATGCCGGCCAAGTATCTTGATGGACATAGCTGATCCCTATACTGCATATTGTCTGGATGAAGCAATTGGATTTATCATCGGCAAGATTGAGTCTGGTGAAGAGCCAGTATTCAAAGCAAAGTATAAGTCCATGTCTGATTTGTATCGGAGCATAACAGGATAAGGAGGGAAGATGATAACCTTAGGATTGATCTTCTTGGTCGGTCTATTGGCAACACGATATGCCATAGCCGAGTTCATGGACATTTATAGTTAGCCATAAGGAGGTGAGGCGGCATGGCTATTGATGTTGGAACAGCAACTGGATATTTGGACTTAGATATATCCGGTTTTATACGTGGCCTACAGTCCGCTAATACTGAGGCTACAAAACAGTCACAGACTTTGGAAAGTACCCTTGGTTCTGGACTGCAGACAATTGGCGGAAAGTTACAGGGTGCTGGCAAAGCACTTACTGTTGGTGTAACAACTCCTGTTGTAGCAATGGGAACAGCAGCAGTAAAGACATCAGCAACGTTTGAAGCCGGAATGTCTCAGATTCAGGCAACAATGGGCATCACAAAAGATAGCATGAGTACATTGGATGGGCAGTCCGTCAATACGATGGATGCATTGTCCAGTCTTGCTCAGGAAATGGGTGCAAATACAAAGTTCAGTGCTACAGAAGCAGCAGATGCAATTAACATCCTTGCAATGGCCGGTTATGATACCGATAAGATTTATGGTTCGCTACCAAACATCTTAAATTTGGCTGCAGCCGGTGGATTAGAAATTGCAGATGCGGCAGATATTGCTACTGGTGTTATGGCCGGCTTCAATATGAAGGCTGAAGACAGTAGTATGGTAGCAGATAAGATCGCTACAATGGCAAGTAGTGCAAAAGGTTCGGTTGGCGAGTTTGGTCAAGCAATGGCAACAGCCGCTGGACAAGCAAGTGTTACTGGTCAGAGTTTTGATGACACAGCAGTGGCCCTTGAAATCTTAGGTAATCACAACATCAGTGCTGCCGAGGGTGGTAACGCTTTGAACCGTATCTTGAAGAACTTGTATCAGCCTACGGAACAAGCAGCGGCTGCTATGCAAGAGTTAGGAGTATCTGCATACGATGCAGACGGCAAGGCAAGAGCATTGCCTGATGTGTTGCAGGACTTCCAAAATAAGTTGGGTGGCCTTACAGACGAAGAGTACAACAACATAATGGGACAGATATTTGATAGTGCAACAATGAAATCTGTTCCGTTCTTGATCAACGATTGTACTACAGCTTGGGATACGCAAGATGATACAGTGACAAGTTTAATCGAGGGTATCCGTGGTGCAGGAGATGCTTATGGTGGCATTGGTGCAGCATCTGGACAAGCACAGGCTCAGATGGATAACCTCGAAGGACAGATAACCCTTTTGAAGTCAGCTTTGGAGGGTGTGGCAATTCAGATTGGCAATATCCTGATGCCATATATCAGTAGCTTTGTTGAGAAGATACAGGGTCTTGTTGATTGGTTTGCGAACTTGGATGAAGGAACGCAAAAGACAATTGTCAAGATGGTTTTACTTGCAGCAACAGTTGGCCCAGTGCTTATTGGTATTGGCAAACTTGTTTCTGGTGTAGGTGGAGCGATCAGAGGGTTCAATGAGATCAAGGGAGCATTTACGGCAATCAAGACAGGGTTCAGTTTGTTAGGTTCAAGTGCAGCAGGAGCTGGTGCAAGCATTGGTGCAATAGCAGGTCCAGTATTGGCAGTGGTTGCTGTCATAGTGGTATTAGTGGCAGCATTCAAACACTTGTGGGATACGAACGAAGAGTTCAGAAACAAGATAACTGGTATCTGGGATGGCATCAAGGCAAAGTTTGAGGAATTTGGTCAGGGAATAACAGATAGATTAAATGCACTTGGTTTTGACTTCGAAAACATCACAGAAGTTATTGGAGCAATCTGGAATGGATTTTGTGAACTTCTGGCTCCGGTGTTTGAAGGGGCATTCCAGATCATTTCTGCTGTACTCGGCACCGTGCTCGATGTTCTGACCGGGCTTTTTGATGTGTTTGCCGGGATCTTCACCGGAAACTGGGACATGGTCTGGACAGGCGTGAAGGAAATCTTCGCCGGGCTCTGGAACGGAATCAAAGGTATTTTCGAAGGTGTGCTGACGGCGATCGAGGGCATTGCGGATACGGTGCTTGGTTGGTTTGGAACGAGTTGGGAAGAAGTGTGGACAAACATTAGTAACTTCTTTGTAGACATTTGGAATGGAATTACTTCGTTCTTCTCGAGTGTGATAAATGCCATTAAGACGGCAGTGTCCAACTTTATTACGACTATTATAAATTTCTTTGCTCAGCTTCCTACGAATATTGCAAACTTTATTACCAATGCATTTAACAATGTTCAGACTTGGGTAACCAACATGGTAAATAAAGCTCGAGAGATGGGTACTAACTTCATCAACACTGTTGTTAGTTTCTTCACTCATCTTCCTGGTAAAGTGTTACAGTTTATTACAAGTGCTCTTGATAACGTGCAAACGTGGGTAAGCAATATGGTTGATAATGCACGCGAAATGGGTACTAATTTCATCAATAACGTAGTAAGTTTTATGCAGCAGTTGCCAGACAAAATCAAGCAGCATCTTGATAGTGCAATCGCAAATCTGGCTACTTGGGTTACAGACATGGGTCAAAAAGGTAAAGAGGCAGTTCAATCGCTTATTGACAACGTCGAGTCGGCAGCAAGTGATATTGTAGACAAAGTCAAGTCAATTGGCTCTGACATCATTAGTGGTGTTTGGAATGGTATTAACGAAGCCAAAGATACATTCGTATCGAATGTTAAGGGTTTCTTCTCTGGTATTGTTGATGGTGTAAAAGATGCACTTGGTATTCACTCACCGTCTAAGGTATTCAGAGATGAGGTTGGTCGTTGGATACCACCTGGCATTGTTCAAGGTTTTGATGATGCTATGCCGGATGCAATTTCAGATATGGAAGATAGCTTGAATGACGGTATCGACAACATGGGCGTTGACAATATCAATGTAGTGGCAGATTTGCAGGCATCATTCAGTGCTGTAGTTGGTTGGTTTGAAAGCATGGAACAAAGGCTTGCCAATGCAGTACAGGGTATGAGAGACGAGTTGGTTGCTCTCGTACAAGCAGGCCAGATGGTCGTTGGAGCAGATGGAAGTCTGTCGTATGTAGGTTATGGCGGTTTCAGAAGCAGTGCACTTTCGGTTAGCAATTCTACTGGCAACAGTAATGGACAGGTTCGAAGTGGTGGTGATACATTTATCTTCAACAGTCCAAAAGCAATTGATGAGATTGAAGCTGCACGGCAGATGGAAAAGACCAAACGTGATATGGCAGAAGGATTTTAAGGAAAGGAGTGGTGCATCATGGTAGAGAATATTGTGTTGTTAAACAATGCTACGTCTGCAACACTTGAGCTTGATAAGGTCACCACTCCAAACTACATACTTGATGTGTGTACGTGGGGTGAGATGCAAAGTACTCATCATTCGTATAAGTATGTAAACCAAGTTGGAGTGTATGTGACAGGCACGAGCCTTGGAACAAGGCCAGTGGAGATAACGGGTTGGATTGTGGCAAACAATGAGGATCAAATGACAAGTTTGAAAACGTTCCTCAATCGGTTTGTCAATCCACAGCAATTAGTGACGTTAAGTTACAAAGAGTACAAGTTGGATTTCTTGCCGGACACAAGTATCAAATATAGTGCCACGGTTGTAGAGAATAACGAAGTGGTATGCAAGTTCAAGATTGAAGGCACAGCGCCTGATCCGTTGTTTAGAATAAGCAAAGAGAATCAGGTTGCAGCAGCCACAACACGAGGACTGTTCCACTTCCCAATGATCTTGAACAAGACAGATCTTGATCCGCCAAGAGCAATCTTTGGATTAAGAGAGCCAAGTCTGATCATCGATGTGTATAATGGTGGTGCTGTTGGTGTAGGTATGAAGTTGGTATTCAAGGCACTGGGAACAGTTACCGGTCCAACGTTTACTAACGTTGCGACTCAGGAGTACTTCAAAATCAACAAGACGTTGGTAGCAGGCGAACAGATAGTGATTAACACCAATATTGGAGAGAAGTCTATCAAAGGTACATTGAGTGGTGTTACAAGCAACTATTTCAAGTACAGAGATTTTGGTAGTACATGGCTTCAGTTAGGTGTTGGAGATAATCTGTTCAGATACGATGCAGATGTAAATGTGGATGCGCTTGAAGCGTATGTGTATTTCTATAACAAGTATTTGGAGGTTCAGGGATGCTATTGAGTAAGAGTATTCAGATCACAGTATTTGCAATAGACAATACACAGTTTGAAGCAATTGGTGACTTGGGACAGTTTACGAGTTTGATATGGCCGGATGCTTTTAACGGTTGTGCACTCTTTGAGTTATGGGCGCCAATCACAGATGCAAATGCTCAGTTGATCAAAAAAGGAAATGTGTTATGGACTGGTGGTGAAAACGCTGCAGTTATCGAGATTGTAAAATCTCAGATTGATGAACGTGGTGAGAAGCTATACCATGTCAAGGGCAGAACACTTGAGAAGTATCTGGCGGACAGGATTGTTTGGGGTGGATACACTAAGTCCGGAAAGACAAGTACAATCATGTATGATCTGGTTGACAAGTGTGCAATCAACCCAAGCGACACCAAACGAAAGATACCGTATCTTGTCAATGCAGTGGATGCACAAGTTGGGAAGCAGATTACACAATACCAGAAGACTGGTGGAGAGTTGTATGATGCACTTTATCAGTTGGCAGATGATGCTGGTATTGGTTTCAGTATCCTGTTTGATCCAATCCATCAGCAATTGAAGTTTGAAGTACGAGCTGGCGAAGATCGGACAATGGATAACCAGAGTGGCAATGACCCAGTAGTATTCAGTACGGAGCTGGAAGACATCTTGAGCAGTTCGTATTATTCCAACAACGAAGATGAAAAGACAGTGGCTCTGGTACAAGGTGAAGGCACTGGCCAGGCCAGAGTATCAGTGACCACAGGTTCTGTTAATGGGACAGGGTTCGAGAGAAAAGAGCTTTACGTTGATGCAAGAGATTTGCAGTCTGAAGTGCATGGCGAGGACGGAAGTTCAACGCAGTTGACTCCAACACAATATCGAGCAACATTGGTAGAACGTGGTGATCAGAAGTTGGCAGAGCACACAGTAGCAGAAGTATTTGAAGCACAGATACGTCAGTTTGGTGATGCACAATATGAGTTTGGAGTGGATTACAAAAAGGGTGACAAAGTAACTGTTATTGATGAACAATTGATGGTCCAGGTATCTGCTACCATAACAAGCGTTGAGGAGGACTTTGATGACGAGTATGCTTTGATACTTACGTTTGGATATTCGTATCCAACAATATTACAAAAAGTGAAGCGCGCAACAAATTAGAAGGAGGTGAGGAAGCGTGGCTCAGGAATGTGGATTTTTTAACGCACAGTTAGTTGGTGAGGAATACGACCGCGTGTATCTTGCCGAACAGTTTGCAGCTTACTTTGCATCGTTTATTGGCAACGGTGTATTTGGTAGTTCAATGCAGCAGTTAAAAGTTCTCGCTCAGGATACAGCCAATATGTCGGTCAAGGTTGGAAGTGGGCAGGCGTGGATCAATGGATGGTGGTATCGCAATACAGATGCTTATACATTAGACATTGATGTTGCAGATGGAGCATTGTCCAGAATTGATCTGATTGTACTTCGTTGGGGTCAGACCGAAAGAGATATGTGGCTCCAGGTCATCAAAGGAACACCGAGTGCTAATCCGGTTGCACCTTCGATAAGCCGTGGTGCAGACTATTACGACTTACAGTTGGCAACGGTTTCAATTCCTGCAGGTGCAATTAAGATCACCCAGGCACAGATAACAGACACAAGGCTTGACAATAGTGTTTGTGGTCTTGTTACCGGTGTTGTTGATCAGATTGATACTACGGACTTGTACAATCAGTTCGGAACATACTTTGCAGAGTTCAAACAG
>Ga0326513_10000664_pt1 | contig 29232 bp, 22 predicted proteins | sample 2_2465_0518_D_FD_203654 | JGI IMG/M metagenome (GOLD analysis project Ga0326513, IMG submission 203654) | Bovine rumen microbial communities from UC Davis, California, United States - 2_2465_0518 | ecosystem: Host-associated > Mammals > Digestive system > Stomach > Rumen | place: USA...
GCGAAAAAAACGTATGACCCGAACAATGCCAATACGACAGATACCTGTGCGCCTGTCCTCTATTACGCGACGGTGATCCCGACAGCGGACCAGATGGATGTGGACAACGCGGAGATCTGGACGACGTTGGCACCGGCCGATCTGTCAACCGTGAAGGCGGTTGCGATCGACTGCCGCAAGACCGATCAGGGCAACAACTTTGTCCTTGACCAGAGTGGAACGCTGGCGGCATATCTGCACTTCAAGGCGACCGAAGACAAGGCGCTTGCGGAAAGAGTCAATGATAATGAGGCGGTTATGAAGGCGCGTCTCTTCACCGGAAAAACGGCCGGTGAGACAGCTGTTTCCCGTGAGATCGAAGCGAAATCCCAGCTGCACCTGATCAAATCGGAGCTGACGATCAGCAAGGCTTCCGATCCGGAGACAGGAACGAAGGCCGCACCGACGGAGATCGGCAACAAGCCGGAGATTCCGCTGACCTATACACTGACCATCGAAAACGAGACCGACGAGACCTATCCGGGCATTCTGGGCGTTGCGGTTAAAGATACCCTGCCGGACGGCCTGTCCGTTGACGCTTCGAGAACAACGACCGTGACCTCGGATGTGCTGGAGCTGACCGATGCGGAGATCGGCGGCAGCGGCATCGTCATGGGCGTTTCCGGGCAGGATCTGACCTTCAACCTTCCGCGCTACGCGAATGGTTCGATCGAGATCAAGATCCCGGTCATCCGTGCCGAGGGCGTACACGAAACCACGACCTACGATAACGAGGCGCAGATCGTCAAAGCCGGCAATGTAACCTACGACGACAGTGACGACAACCACAAGATCATTCGAAGCGAGACAACCTATCACATCTCAACAGCGCATACGCTCACGGTACAGCCGGAAGGCGGTTCCTGGAACGGCGAAGCAGCGGATGCGGTTATTCCGCTCTATGATACCGAAGTAAAGAACATCCCGGATCCGGTCCGTGAGGGCTATACCTTCACCGGCTGGGAAGTTGTAAAGGGCGATGACCGGGAGAATTCCGGCATGAGCAGCCTCGAGCCGGCAGACAATACATTCACCATGGCTGAGACCGATACTGTGATCAAGGCCCTCTGGGAGATCAATTACTACACCGTGACCGTCACGAAGACCTTCAGCGGCATAGATGCTCTGCCGGACGGCTTCAAGATCACGAACAACTATGATTCAAAAACATCGTTCACAACGAAGAGCGCTGAGAGCGGTGACGGTTCCGAAGCTTCTCCGTATACATGGACGATGAAGGTTCCGTATCATACGAATCTTACCTTTACGGAGACCGGCTATCAGGATGCCGATTACTCCGTAACGACAGATGTTGCGAAGGACGGCGCCGACGGCAGCGTGACGGCAGTATCCGGAACGATCGTCGTACCGGCAAATGATGATGCGGCCGTAGCCTTCAACAATGTCTATTCCCATACCTCCTATGAGGTCACCAAAGACTGGGAGGGCGAGGGAAGCTACCTCGATGACTTCATTCCGGACGAGCTGAAGATCGAACTCTATGCGGACGGAACCAAGGTCAAAGAGACGACACTGAACGAGGCAAATAACTGGACGTACGAGTGGGAGACTCTTCCCGATCTGAAAGCGGACGGAAGCGGCGCGGCAATCAGTTACACCGTAAAAGAGGTCCTGAACAGCAAAGCCTTTAACGCAGGTGAGCCGGTGACAACGGATCTTACCGATGCAGCCGGAAACAAGACCGGCACAAGCGCGGCGTTTACCAACACACTGAAGACGATCGACGTAACAGCGGTAAAGACCTGGCAAGATCAGGAGAACCGGTTCGAGATCCGTCCGGACTCCATCAGCATCCATCTGATGCAGAACGGAACGGCGATCGAAGACGCGAACGTAACACCGGCGGAGGACGGCACCTGGACCTATAAGTTCGAGGATGTACCGCAGTGTGACGAAAACGGCAAGGATTTCACCTATACCGTAACCGAGGATGAGGTCAAGGGCTACAATACATCAACGGACGGCATGTCGGTCATCAATACGATGAAGACGGTCGATGTGACCGTAGAGAAGACCTGGGAAGACCGGGACGATGCCTATGGTCTCAGACCGGAGACGATCCATCTCACGCTGATGAAGAACGGCGAAGCCTTCGAAGGCAGCGCGATCGACCTCGGCAAAGACGGAAATGTATGGTCTTACACCTTCGAGGATCTTCCGCTTGAGGATATGGATGGAAATACCTACACCTACACGGTGGAAGAGGATGCTGTGACGGCGTACGATACCGAGATCGACAACTCACAAAACACACTGCTTACGATCAAGAATACGCTGAAGACCAGAGACATTACCGTAGACAAGATCTGGGAGGATGAGGACAACAAGAACAATCATCGTCCGGAAGAGATCACTGTGAATCTCCTGCGTAACGGCGAGCAGTTTGATGCCGAAACGATCACGGATGACGGTGAAGGAAATTGGACCGCAGAATTCCCGGGAGTTCCGGTAATGGATGCGGACGGCAGCGAGTACGAGTATACCGTAATCGAGGATGCCGTGACCGGCTACTTCACACAGATCGATGGATTTACTATTACAAATACGATCTGTACACCGGTTCTCAATGATCCGCCGGTGAAGAAGGTCATCACAGGTGACAAGCCGTCGAAGGACGCGGAGTTCACCTTCACGCTCAAGGCGCTTGATACGACCGCCGAAGGTGTTGAGGAACTTCCGATGCCGGAGGGCTCCGAAGGCCAGACAAAGACAAAAGTCGTTACAGGTGCCGGTGAGTATGAGTTCGGCAATATCGAGTTCACGATGCCGGGTACCTACCGATACGAGATCACCGAGAAAAACACCGGTGAAGCAAATTACACGTATGATGACGCGGTCTATGAGATCACCTATGAGGTAACACAGGTTGACGATCATCTGGAGTGCGTACGCACGATGACAAGAAACGGTGAGAACACGGATGATGTCGTATTCACGAACAAGTACACGGCACCGGAACCGGAGATCATCCCCGTACCGGCTGGCAACAAGACAAATAAGACAAGCAAAGTGCTGACCGGCGATATCAGCAACAGCGACAAGTATCTTATGCTGCTGATGCTGGCGGCAGGCGCATTGCTCGTTCTGCTGTTCGCGAAGCGGAGACGCAATCGCTGAACACAGAGAGGATAAGTGAATATCTGTACCAAGAAGGAAGGACGCCTGAGCAAATGCTCAGGCGTCCTTCCTTCTTGGACTGTATGGAATCTGTATGAATAGCGATTCTTCTTGATCGGTTTATCGCCCTTATGCGTTTCCGATCAGGCATCGACCTCTACGAGTTCGATCTTGAAGTTCAGCTCTTTGCCGGCCATCTCATGGTTCGCATCGAAGGTAATGGTTTTCTCATCCTTTGCTGCAACAACGACCGGGAACGGCTGTCCCATTGCATTGGCGAGATATATCTTCTGGCCGACGGTCAGTTCATCCGCGCCCTCGAATGCCGCGAGGTCAACGGAGAAGACAGCCTCCGGGTCCTTCGGTCCGTATGCTTCTTCCGGAGACAGATGGATCTCCACGATATCACCGACTTCCATATCGACTACGGCTTTATCAAAGCCCGGGATCGTCATACCGACACCGCACACGAAGTCAAGTGGTTCGCCGCGGTTATAGGAGGAGTCAAATACGGTGCCGTCATTGAAGGTTCCGTGGTAATGCGTTTTTACCTTCTTGCCGGCATTCTTTCCTTCATAGATAATGCTCCAGTTTCCGCCGCCGCAGCCACCACCGCAGCCGCCGCCGCAGCCACCGTCACCGCAGCCGCAGTCATCACCGCAACCGCAGCCTTCCTCTGCCGCTTCCTGCTCGTGATGGTCGCAATTTACACCGGCAGAAGAGAGTGTTCCCGCGAGATAAGCGGCAACTGCCTGGTCGGCATCTCCTTCTACGCCGGAGAAGATCTCGATACCTGCTGCTGTGAGCGCTGCCTGAGCTCCCTCGCCCATGCCGCCGCAAATGAGTACGTTTACACCCTTGTCCGCGAGAAGCCCCGCCAGAGCTTCATGGCCGATACCGTCATTTCCGATCACCTCGGCGGAGACAACTTTCCCGTCTTCTACCTCGTATACTTTGAAATTCTCTGTTCTTCCGAAATGCTGGAAGACATTTCCGTGATCATATGTAACTGCAATTTTCATGTAGTATCCCTTTCTTATTATCGGAATTGTTTTTCTCTGTGCGCCATTCTCCGCGTGGTTTTGCGATCCGCTTTAAGCGGGAGCGTATTCTCTGGTCAGAGGCGTCACATTTAAATATTATAATATAAATGCGCCGGTTTGCATACTATTTGAATATAAAAGAAAAATAAAGTGGCAGCCGTCTTCGCGGTGTTGTCGAAAGGGGCTGTTCCATGTAAAATAAAAGGGAAACACCTATGCGCTTTATGCTTTTGGGCGAAACCAACGGAATTGGTGCATAGGTGCATAAATGAAAAGAGCGAAAATCGGGAGGATACAGAATATGCGTAAAATGAAGAAAATGTGGATGATTATACTGGCAGGCGCATTGGCACTTAGCATTGGCGCCTGTGGAAAAACAGATACAACAGAGGGGACTTCTGCAAATGCTGCAGCATCATCGAGCGCTGCGGCCGACAGCACAGACGCGCCGCTTCTCGGCGGCTGGGAGAGAGCGGATTCTCCGGAAATCACAGAGGAAGCGCAGGCAGCACTGGATAAGGCACTGGAGGATTTCACGGGGAGTGACATCGAGGCACAGGCGCTCCTCGGTACGCAGGTCGTAGCGGGCACAAACTATGCAATTCTGTGCAAACAGACTGTCGTAGCGCCGGATGCCGAGCCGGCAGAGGTCGTTGCCGTCATCTATCAGGATCTGGATGGCAATGCGGAATTCACGGACTTCCTTGACATTCCGGAAGGAACCGATACTGCGGACCTTGACGCAGTATGGAAAGTGCTGAGCGAGTAAGGCACTGGCGATCGCGCTGACGCAGAGAGCGAAGCGGCGAAACAGCACGAGATCGTAGCAGCAGATAGTATCTATATTTTCATATCCGGCGCGACGACATAATATGCGAAAGCACACGCTGCGGTTAAAGGGGCGATCCTACAGAGGATCGCCCCTTTAAAATTGCATTTGACCAGTTATAATTGTATAATATCCATGATTGAAACGAATATAAATTGTGCAATGTATACAAATAACAAGCATATCATACAAAAGGTATATATGCCTTGTAAAAGGAATGGCGAAGATCTTATCACCAGTACATACATCGGAGAGACAGCATGAGAGTAGAAGAGAGTACGGTACAAACGATCAGGAAAGGATTCCGGCGGAGAACGATCGACAAACGCCTGGTAATATTGCCGCTGGCGGCGTTTCTCATCGCGCTCGTCATGGAGCTCCTTATTTTTGCGATCAAAGGACTGGCGCCCTTCGGGTCGAAATCGGTTCTGGCGATCGACCTGTATCATCAGTACGCACCGTTCCTGATGGAACTGCGGCACAGGATCCTCGGCGGCGAGGACCTTCTCTACAGCTGGCAGGCGGGACTGGGACGCGATCTGTACGTGCAGACCGCTTACTACACGACCTCGATCCTCGACTACATCTATCTGCTCCTTCCGGAGAAGATGATCAGCGAGTGCGTTGCCCTTCTCATTATGGTAAAAACGGCGCTTTGCGCACCAGCATTCCAGATCTATCTCGGCTATCGTTACAAGCGGCATGACGCGCAGTCGGTCCTTTTCAGCCTGCTGTACGCGTTCTGCGGCTTTGCGACCTGCTATTACTGGAACATCATGTGGCTGGACATCGTCTTCCTCTTCCCGTTCCTCATCATCGGCCTTCGCGAGCTGATGTTCCGTGAGAAACCGCTCATCTACTGGATCTCTCTGGCACTCATCATGTACGCGAACTTCTACCTCGCTGTCATGGTCTGCATCTTCATTGTGCTCTACGTACTGAAGCTTTTGATCGGCAGCGGCCGCCGCCTGACAAAGAAGAAGGATCGCGAGTGGTTCCTCTGGACGGTCTTCCTGTTTATCGTATTTTCCATCCTCGCGGCAATCACCGCAGGCTTTATTTTGGCACCGGCCGCGCTGGCCATCTCGCAGAACGTCCGGACGACCTCCGAGGTGCCGAACTTCGAGATCTACAAGTGTGTGCCGCAGCTGTTGTCCGCGCATTTCACGGGCGCGCGTCCGTCGGTCATGTCCCTCAACGAGGATGCACCGAACCTGTTCAGCGGCGTGCTCACGCTGATGCTGCTTCCGCTCTACTGGAAGGCTTCGACCGCTTCGAAGAGGGAAAAACGTTCAAATGTGTTTTTCCTGATCCTCCTTCTAGTGTGCTCGATCATCAAGCCGCTCGACTTCATTGTCCACGGCTTTTATTTCCCAGCAAACCTGCCGCACCGCTACGTTTTTATCTATAGCTTTGTTCTGGTGTCCATGGCTTATGACGCGGCGGGGCATCTCGATGAGCTGACCGACCGCATGGTCTACATTGAGGCGGCGGTCCTGGCGATGGCGCTGTCCTTCCTGGAGTTTATCGTCATCCCGGCGATCCCGGATATCGACCCGGTATTGGACAAGTGGGAGACGATCATGAATATCGGTCTCATGTTCGCCTACGGCTTCCTGCTCACGCACGTTCTGACGGACAGCCGGACGAAGAGAAGACTATGCAAGACGGCGATCTTCGGGCTGGTCGTTTTTGAATGTGTCTACATGGGCGTCGGCTGTATCGAGCAGACGACGGAGCGCGACGATTATGTGGCAAGTCTGACGGCGGCGCAGGAGGAAGACGCGTATCTGGCGGAGAACACGGACGAGCTTTTCTACCGCACCGATTTCGCGCGCGGCAAGGCGCTCAATGAGGGATCGGTCTACGCGTTCAACGGTTTTTCCTGCTTCTCCTCGATGGTTCCGGCACGGCTGGCCGAGGTCATGAAGACGTTCGGCGCGGTTCAGACTACGAAGAGCTTCAAATACTATGACGACACACCGCTGATGAACGCGATCTTCGATATCAAATATCTGTTCAGCCGCGAGCAGGGGCTTGGCGTCGGACTCAACTACGAGCAGATCGGCAGTACGGATGCCTTCGATGTCTATGAGAATCCGTACGCGCTGTCGCTCGGATATTTTGTAAATAAGTCGTTTGAGGAGCTGAATACCGCGGATTCCTATCCGTTCAAGCTGCAGAATGAGTTTTTGCAGAAGGCAGCGGGCATTGATGACGAGATGTTCTCTCTGATCAAGGTCGACAGCAAGGAAAAACAGCACGTGAACTTCCTCACCGAGGATGAGTACGGCGGCTTCACGTATCGCCTCCCGGAGCCGGCAAATCTGGAGAAGGTGCCGATCGTACAGGCCACCTACACCGTCCCGAAGGATATGTATCTGTACATCTACGCGGACAGTTCGAATACCAACTCGATCTACGTTTCCACCGACGCGGGCGTTGAGGTCCGCGAGTTTACCTCGGGCAACGGCCTTCTGGAGATCGGCAACGTGAAGAAGGGTGAGGTTGTGAAGCTGGAATTCGCCCTGGATAAGCGCGGCGAGTTCGATACGAAGTATCAGGAATTCGGTCAGGTCTATCTCTACGCGGCTTCCTACGATAATGACGCGTTCATCAAGGGACAGAGCATTCTGGCAAAAAACCAGCTGCAGTTGGATTCCTTCGAGGACCGCGATATCAAGGGAACGATCGAGTGTCCGGACGACGGCTATATGATGACCTCGATCCCGTACACCTCCGGCTGGACCTGCTTCGTAGACGGCGAGGAGACGGAGATCACCCCGCTCTGCGGTCAGGCTTTCATCGGCGTGCCTCTCACAAAGGGCGCGCACGAGATCGAATTCACCTACCATGTTCCGGGAAAAACGGCCGGTATCGGCATGACGGCGCTGGGATTATTGCTGCTCGCCGGCGATATCGTATACAGAGTACGCAGGAAGCGCCGAGGCGAGGAGTAAACGGTGCGGCGCGCGATGACGTTGATCGCAGATACAATCGTATTCGGCGCTCGCGGCAGGTGTCGGGCGAGAACCCGTGAATCCGGGCATCGCCTGTGCGAACAGAAAAATGAGATGGGGAATGACAACATGAAGATTTCAGTGAAGAAGATCCCGGGCAGAAAAATACTTTTCCTTGTTTTGGAGTATTGCGCGGTCTTTGCCGTGCCGCTTATCGCGGGGCTCATTGTTTTTGCCATGAAGGGTATCTACCCGTTCGGCGATAAATCGCTGATCTGTATGGATCTGGGGAACCAGTATTTTCCGATGTATGTGCAGAAGGCGAACGCGGGCTCGCTCGGGAGCCTCTTGTACAGCTCTAGCGGAACGCTCGGCTACAACAACTGGGCACAGATGGCCTACTACAGCAACTCGCTTTTCGTGCCGTTCTTCCGTGGGCTGGACGCGAAGGCTGCGGCGGATCTGTGCGACTGGCTGCAGATCATCAAGCCGTCGATCGGGGCGGTCACCTGCCTCATGTATCTGAAATATCGTTTCAAAAGGAACTCCCCCGTGCTTTTTGCCGGCGCTGCAGCTTATGCGCTCTGTTCATGGAATGTGGCGTTCATCGCGCAGATCATGTGGACCGATATGCTGTTCCTGGCTCCGCTTGTACTTCTGGCTTATGTCCGGCTCAGAAGAGAGAAAAAGGGGATCCTCTATGCGATCCTCCTCGGCATAACAATTGCGGATAACTTCTATGTCGGTTACGCGCTCTGCCTCTTCCTGGCAGTTATTTTTGTCTTCGATATCATCCGCCTCTTTGTGGGCGACGCGTACGCGGAAAAGGCAACGCTCGACAAGCGGGAGGTGCTGCAGGATGTGAAGCGTTTTATTCTGTATTCGCTCCTCGGCGGCGCGCTTACGGCGGTCTTCACGCTGCCAACGCTCATGGCTCTTGGCCAAACGGCTGCTTCGAAGGATTCGCTGCCGGCGCCGTTCGTCTGGTACCGCGGCTTTCAGGAGTATCTGCTGATGCTGATGCCGGGGCAGAAGGTGAAGATCCATTACGATGGTGTCAATATTTATACCGGGCTCTGCCTTCTTCTTGCGGTGCCGATGTATTTCTTCAACAGCGGAATCAGGCCGTCGAAGCGGCTGCGCGATCTGGCGATCGTCATTCTGCTCTTCCTGTCCATGAACAATCAGCTTCTGGATTTCGTATGGCACGGCTTCCACTTCCCGAACCAGCTTCCGGGACGCTGGACCTTCGCGTTCTCGCTGCTGCTCGTGGTACTTGCCTGCGAAGGCATCCTGAAGATCGGCCGGATGAAGCCGGTCGGCTTCTGGGTAGGCATCATGGTCGGTGCGGTCCTGATGATGTATACCGCCTCGCTCACCGATATCGAGAATCCTGTTCCGAAATTCTACTACGCGATCGCGGCAGCGGCTCTTGCGGCGATGCTCGTGATGTTCGCCGTTCGGACGCGGCAAACGGATGATACGGGTCGTGCCGGAGTTTCCGCGGCAGTATATGAAAAGAATAAAAAACAGATAAATTCCCGCCGCCTCATCGCAGGACTGGCGGTCTGCGTTTTTGCCGCATTGCAGATAGCGGAAAGTTCGATCAACTACACCGCGCGGCTTGTAAACCCGCCGGAGGAGATCGTTTTTGCCGATATGTCGGTCATGGACGAGAGTGTTTCCAATATTCAAAAGGGAGGCGAGATCCTCACCGGAATGGAGGACAACGCGTATCGAACCGATATCTTCTCCTATTTTTCGGATAATAACGGAATTTACGGCGATTACCGCGGCTTCTCGAGATTTTCCTCGCTGATGGCGGCGAATGATTACAACTTCTTTGCGGATCTCGGCATCTCGTACTACACGAAGAATCTGAGTATTCTCGCGGACTACAGTTCGCCGGTCGTAACGTCGATCATCGGTGAGAAATACATTCTCGACGCGACCCGCGGCCTCGGGCAGGCGTTTCCGGCGCTGCAGTACATGGGAGAGGGAAAGGACATTCCGTTTACCCTGTGGATGAATCCGTACGCGTTCCCACTTGGTTTTGCGGTTTCGAAGGAGAACGCGGGATATCAGACGGACCTGACAAAGAGCTTCCTTGAGCGGCAGAATGAGCTGCTGAAGGTAATGTCCGGCAGCAGTGAGGATGTGTACAAGAAGCTTCCGGAAGACAGCATCAGCGCTTCGGGCCTGCAGGTCTACGCCGGTGAATCCTGGGCAGAGAGGTACTTTCAGACGACCGGTGCGGAAGGCGGGGAAAGCGCGGAGGGCGCTGTCGTATCGACCTACACGGTGCAGGACGACGGCCCGGTCTACATGAACTACAACTACTCCGACGGAGTGATCGATGTCTATCGGGGCGATCAGTACTCACATTCCGTACAGTGCATCCCGGATGAGGGGCAGAACGTGCGCTACGCCTGCATCGGCAGCTTTGCGGCGGGCGACCGGATCGGTCTCGTGTACCATGCGGGCGACCAGACGCAGGGTACCTTCGGCGTAGATCTGTACGAATTCCGCGAGCAGGTTCTGGCGCAGGCATTTATTGACGCGTCGGAAAATCCGCTCAGCGTTACAGACTGGCAGGACGGGCATATCAAAGGTACGATCGACGCGAAAAGCGATCAGCTGATGTGCGTGACGGTCCCGCAGGACGGCGGCTGGACGGTCTATGTCGACGGGAAGGCGGTGCCGACCCACGTGCTCTACGGGGATCTGCTCGGCTTCGAAGTGTCGGAAGGGCAGCACGATGTGGAGTTGAGGTATCATGTCCCCGGCCTTCTGGCGGGGCTTGTGATCACGATTCTTGCGCTTCTCGCGCTGATCGCGCTCTTCATCCTGAACAGAAGAAAAAAAGAGGCACAGGTCCTTCTCGCAGAAGAAGCGGAGGAGGAAAACGAGGAAGAGACCGAAGAAGAGACCGAAGAAGAAACCGAAGAGGACGTGACGGGTGCAACAACGGATGCGATGTAAGATTTCGCCACCCATTACTTTGGTCAACCTCTTTCTCACATTATTTTAGCATGCTGCGGAAAAACCATCAAGTATTACGTCAACCTCGTGGAAAAATACGGGAATGAATCAGGAATGATACAGAAATGGATCAGGAAGGTTTCCGACGTATAGTTTTTATCTGTGGTCATACCACCTGCAACAGCCGATTTTCATTGCATATTGTCCAAAAAACCAATCACAAAATTGGTCTAATCGTAGAAAATTCCTTTTTTTACTGGACTTTTCCAAAGAAAGTGTTAAACTATTAACATATCTGGTCATACCACAAGGAACGAAACGCTCGGAGGCAGAACTGCCCCGGGTTTCTTTTCGTCTGATGGGAGCTGATCAGAAGCGCGAAACAAATGATCTATTTTGGTTAAATGGAGGAGAACAAGAGACATATGGCTGATAAGGGTAATCCAAACTATCCGCTTCGTCCGGAAATCGCTGATGTATCCGGACCGATGCGTGAGCCGGTAGCGAAACTCGGAAAAGTGATCACGGACCGCATTCCGATCAAACTGGGCATGCAGAAGATCACCAAGGATGATCCGGAGTACTGGGCAGTCGCCAGACTTTGTACCGATGAAGAGGCAGAGCTTGCACTGAAATTCGGAGGGATTCGCAAGCCGAAGACATTCGAGCAGTTGAAGAAGATCTCCGGTATCGAGCCGAAGAAACTGCAGGAGATGCTCGATCACATGTCCTGGACAGGTCTCATTGAGTGGAACTATGAGAACCCGCAGCACGAGAAACAGTACGTACTGCCGATGTTTGTTCCGGGTTCCGGTGAGTTCTCCAACATGAATAAAGACCTTATCGACGAAAATCCGGAACTGGGTATGTTCTTCGAGCACATGACCCGTCTTCCGCTGGAGAAGGTCACGAAGATCGTACCGCCGGGCGGTGCCGGTATCGGCATGCATGTCATCCCGGTCGAGAAAGCGATCGAGATGAATAACGAGGCAATCGGCGTAGAGAAGATCTCTCACTGGCTTGACAAATACGAGGGCAAGTACGCGAAATCGCCGTGTTCCTGCCGCCGTTCCCGTAAGACCTACGATGAGGGCTGCGGTGATGTAGAGGATGGCTGGTGTATCGCGGTCGGCGATATGGCTGATTACGTAGTCGAGACCAATAAGGGCGGCGAATACATCACACGTGAAGAGGCGATGGATATCTTCCGCAGAGGTGAGGAGAACGGCTTCGTTCACCAGATCACAAACATCGACGGCGAGGACAAGATTTTTGCGATCTGCAACTGTAACGTAAACGTATGTTACGCGCTTCGTACATCCCTCCTGTTCAATACCCCGAACCTTTCCCGTTCCGCATACGTTGCAAGAGTCGACGCAAAAAATTGTGTTGCCTGCGGCCGCTGCGTAGAGTACTGCCCGGCAGGAGCCGTTAAGCTCGGCCAGAAGCTGTGCAAAAAGGACGGTTCTTCCGTAGAGTATCCGAAGCATATGCTTCCGTCCCAGAAGAAGTGGAGCGAGGCAGACTGGGATTGGGATTACCGCGATCATAACCGCGTTGAGTCCTACCGTTCCGGTACCGCACCGTGCAAGACCGCCTGTCCCGCACACATTGCCGTTCAGGGCTACCTGAAGATGGCATCCCAGGGCAGATATCAGGAAGCACTTGCCCTGATCAAGAAAAACAACCCGCTCCCGGCGATCTGCGGACATATCTGCAACCGTCGCTGCGAGGACGCATGTACCAGAGGCACGATCGATCAGGCGATCGCGATCGATGAAGTCAAGAAATTCATCGCGATGCAGGATCTGAATGCAGAGACCCGCTACATTCCGAAGAAGGTCATTCCGCGTGTAGACGGTGACTTCAGCGCAGATAAGGTAGCGATCATCGGCGCAGGCCCGGCAGGACTTTCCTGTGCGTTCTATCTCGCCGAGAAAGGCTACAAGCCGACCGTCTTCGAGAAAAACGAAAAGGCCGGCGGCATGCTCGTATACGGCATCCCGTCCTACAAGCTTGAGAAAGATGTCGTAGAGGCAGAGATCGACGTCATCCGCGAGATGGGCGTAGAGATCAAGACCGGCGTAGAAGTCGGCAAAGACATCACGCTCGATGAGCTGCGAGCACAGGGCTACAAAGCCTTCTATATCGCGATCGGATGTCAGGGCGGCCGTATGGTCGGTGTTCCGGGCGAAGACGCGGAAGGCGTTACCACAGCTGTTGATTTCCTCAAAGAGGTCAATGCGACAGAGAAATACGATATCAAGGGCGACGTTGTTGTAGTCGGCGGCGGAAACGTTGCGATCGACTGCTCCAGAGACGCGGTTCGCGTAGGGGCTCCGAAAGTTACACAGCTCTGCCTGGAGACCCGCGACATCATGCCGGCATCCGATGAAGAGGTTGCCGAGGCAGAAGAAGACGGCGTAGAGATCAAGTGCGGATGGGGACCGAAAGAGATCCTCACCGAGAACGGCAAAGTTACCGGCATCGTATTCAAGAAGTGCGTATCCGTTAAGGATGAGACCGGACGCTTTAACCCGTCTTATGACGAGAACGAGACCATCACCATCGAGTGCAGCCATGTTGTTCTGGCCGTTGGACAGAGCATTCAGTGGGGCGATCTTCTCAAAGGCTCCAAGGTTGAGCTTGGCAGAGGAAACGGTGCCGTTGCGGATCCGCAGACCTACCAGACCGCAGAGCCGGATATCTTCGTCGGCGGTGACGTATACACAGGACCGAAATTCGCGATCGACGCGATCGCGGCAGGTAAAGAGGGTGCGACCTCTATTCACAGATTTGTACAGCCGCACACTTCCCTGACCATCGGAAGAAACCAGAACGATTACGTAGAGCTGAACAAGGACGATATTCTGGTTGAGTCTTACGATAACTCCAGCCGTCAGATCCCGGGCAAGAAGAGCGCAGCCGCTCCGAAGAGCTTCCGTGACAACAAGGCTGTCTTCACCGAGGAGCAGGTCAAGATCGAGACATCCAGATGCCTGGGCTGCGGCGCAAGCGTCGTAGACGAGAATCACTGCGTTGGCTGCGGTATCTGTACGACAAAGTGTGAATTTGATGCGATCCACCTCTTCCGCGAGAATCCGGAGTGCTCGACCATGAGAAAGAGCGAGGATAAGATGAAATATATCCTTCCGTACGCGCTCAAACAGGCGATCAACATCAAATTTGCAAAGAAAAAGTAAAGAATAAAGAATATGAGAAGCGCACCGGCCGGCTGCAAAACGGTCGGCCGGGGTGCACTACATCAACGAATTGAGAGAAATATGCACGAACTTGGAGTAGTTTTTCGAGTGGTAGAAGACCTGAAGGAAGTCGCGGCAGAGAATCATCTGACAGAGATCTCTTCCGTAACGATCAAGCTCGGCGAAGTTTCCACCGTCATCCCGAATCTTCTGGAGGATTGTTGGAAATGGGCGAGAAAGAGAGAAGACCTTCTGGTCAATACCGAACTCAAAATTGAAAAGATTCCGGCAATCACCCACTGTGATGATTGCGGACAGGACTACGAGACAGTGAAGTACGCGAAGGTGTGCCCGCACTGCGGTAGTGAAAAGACCTGGCTGGTGCAGGGAAACGAATTCATGATCAAAGAGATCGAAGTTCCCGAGCCGGAAGGTGTTGGTGAAGAGGATCCCCGGGCGGCAAGTGCAGACGCCTGAGAATTCATAAATAAGCAGGATAACCCGAGGGGGGCCCCTGTAAAAAAGAAAAGAGGGATTTAGAAATGTTATTTCAGTTGTACGGAGACAAAGCCTTATGGCAGATTCTCGGATGGGTACTTGTTTTTGCAGGTCTGATCATCATGAATGAGATCGGACGTCGTACAAAGATCGGCGGAGTTGCCGTATTCATTGTACTCCCGCTTGCATTAACCGTGTACTTCATCGCCATCGCAGTAGGAGCGGCGAACGGTGCAGAGTGGGCACTTAATAACCAGACCTACATCTACATGAACGGCTGGTTCCATTACGCAAAACTGTATGCGGCAGATATAGGCTGCGTAGGTTTCATTATGCTCAAATACAAATGGGGCATTGGTGCGAAGGACTGGTTCAAACCGTGGCCGTTCGTAATCGTAGCGATCAACATCCTCATCGCCGTTGCTTCCGATATGGAATCCGCGATCAACGGATTCGCTGCCGGCGGCATGGCAGGCGGCTGGTGGAAATCCACAGAGGACGTTTGGCTGTACGGCGGCTGGTGGAATGTAATCAACGCGATCGCCGGTGTTATCAACATCTTCTGCATGACCGGCTGGTTCGGCATCTATTCTTCCAAGAAGAACAAAGATATGCTGTGGCCGGATATGACCATCTGGTTCATCATTGCATACGATGTATGGAACTTTGAGTACACCTACTGCAACCTTCCGACACACACATGGTACTGCGGCGTTGCTCTGCTGCTTGCTCCGACCTTCGCGAACGCGCTTTGGAACAAGGGCGGCTGGATCCAGAACCGTGCAAACACACTGGCCATCTGGTGTATGTTTGCGCAGGTATTCCCGCTGTTCCAGATCACGGAGCCGTTCTCCGTTCTTCCGTCTCTGTACGGCGGAGCTGTTGCTAACGGCGTAACCGCATTCGATATGACAAAGATCAACACGGTCGAAGAGCTGACCGCTGCCGGTGTAACCGCGAACCCGACTGCACAGGGTGTCGTTGCGATCCTTGCATTGGCTGCTAACGTGATCTGCATTGCTGTCATCATCAAGAGATCCATCGAGCAGAAGAAGAACCCGTACACCAACGAGATCTTCAAGGGCACTCGTGATTTCGAACAGGCTATGGCAAGAAGAGCTTAATAGCTTTATTTATGGGGGAGGATGCTGCTTGCGGCATTCTCCCTTATCGATAGAGACCGGTTCATCCGAAGTATCCGGACCGCCGGGACACCCGGATATCCGAAGCATCCGGACCGCTAAGGCACCCGGATATACGAAGTATCCGGACCGCCGGGTATTCGAAGCGGGTGGGTCGATCTCTGTCGATAAGATAATGAAAGCATCGTATGTTGTCCCGGGGCGGCGGTAAGCTGTCAATGCGGGAAGCGGAAAAACGTAGATTCATGGCATTCTCAGAGGTAGGATAATGAAATTTGAGAAGATCACAGCTCCTTCCCAGAGGGAGTTATTTATTCGCAAGATGCAGGAGATGATCATCTCCGGCCAGTTGAAGATCGGCGAGCGGCTCCCCGCGGAGCGCGACCTCGCGGAATCGATGGGGGTCAGCCGTACCATTGTCAATACCGGCATTGCCGTTCTGGAGACGCAGGGCTTTCTCGAAGTTGTTCCGCGGCAGGGAATCTTCGTCGCCGACTATCAGAGAATGGCGAGCGTCGACACACTGAACGCAATCATGTACCTGAAGGGTGATGTGCTCAGTGATAATGATATCCGCTCGATCCTTGAGATCCGCTGGGCGCTGGAGCGCCTGACGATGAAGAACGCGATCGGACACGTTAATGAAGAACAGCTGCAGGAGCTGCGGGATATCGTGGAAAAGATCCGCGAGTCGCAGACACCTGCCGAAGCGACTGAGTATGCCTTCGAATTCCAGCGCCGACTGACCCAGATGGGCGGCAACCAGATGCTGGCGTTGATCATCGTATCCTTCCGCATCCCCTGCAAAGCCATGTGGATCCGTTTTTGCCGCATCTACGGCATCGAGACGTTGTATCAGCATACATTAAAGTCCTGGGAATATCTGAAGGCCGGTGACTACAATGCCGCGATCGGCTGGATCGAGACATTTTCGAAGGATGCCATCAGCGGTGCGTTTACGCTGTATGAGAAGGACTTGAGAGATAACGCCGAGTAGGGTATGATTTGCGGTGGAAGATAAGAAGAACAGCAAAACAGAAATACAGTACAGAAATATAGTACAAAAATACAGGAGAATGACCATGAACAAGAGAGAGATCGATATTCTGGACGTGAAGTCCGATGTGATCGCCGATAACGATCGCGAGGCGGGAAAAGTCCGCAAATATATGCGAGAGAAAAAAGTTTTTCTCGTGAACCTGATGGCTTCCCCGGGAGCGGGAAAAACAACGACACTTGTCCGCACGATCAATGCGCTGAAGGATAAATACAGAATCGGCGTAATGGAGGCAGATGTAGACAGCGATGTGGATGCAGCGACCGTTCAGGCGGCCGGCGCCAAAGTCATTCAGCTGCACACCGGCGGTTCCTGCCATATGGACGCGAACATGACCTTCCGCGGCATTGAGCAGCTCGGCATGGAGGATATCGATGTGCTCTTCCTTGAAAATATCGGAAATCTCGTCTGCCCGGCCGAATTTGACGTCGGCGCCGCTAAGAGAGTGGCGATCCTCAGTGTGCCGGAAGGTGATGACAAACCGCTGAAATACCCGCTGATGTTCCAGGTATGCGACCTGCTGATGATCGGCAAGATCGATGTCAAACCGGTCTTCAATTTCGATGAAGAAGCCTGCCGCAAATACGTGCGCGAGCTCAATCCGACCATGCCGGTGATCCCCGTATCCGCAAAGACGGGCGAGGGCTTTGATGCCTGGATCGACTGGCTGACGAAAGAAATCGAGGCATTCCGCGCAGCAGAAGTGTAAAAATGGATTGATAACGGGCGGGAAAATGCCCGGGAAGGATAGATACAGACCATGAAAATTATTGAATTAAATCGCAGCGTGACAGAGTCCAATGATCGCGATGCCGACGCGCTTCGCGCGAAAATGAAGGAGAAGGGCGTTCTGATGTTCAACCTCATGTCCTCTCCGGGATCTGGAAAAACGACGCTTCTGTCTCGTGTGATCCGTGACATGAAGGACAATACAAGGATCGGCGTGATGGAAGCCGACATCGCGTCGGATGTAGATGCGATCCGCATTGAAGAGATGGGCGCGAAGGCGATCCAGGCGCACACCGACGGCATGTGCCACATGGACGCCGGGATGACCGAGCGTGCCTTTGACGCGCTGGGAGATGAGCAGCTCGACATTGTTTTTCTCGAGAATGTCGGAAACCTGATCTGTCCGGCCGAGTTCGATACGGGAGCCGGCAAAAACATCATGATCCTCAGCGTACCGGAAGGCGATGACAAGCCGCTCAAATACCCGCTGATGTTCGAAACCAGCGATGCGCTGATCATCACAAAGATGGACACGCTGTCGTACTTCGACTTCGATCTCGAGCTCTGCAGGGAGAGAGTCAGAGCACTGAATCCGGACATCCGGATCTTCCCTGTATCCGCCGTGACCGGCGAGGGAATGGAAGACTTCGAAAACTGGATCAGAGAGTGCAAGAAAGAGTGGTAAGCCCGATCGAGCCCGGACTGAATATTTGATATAGAAATGAATACGCCCCCGAAGGATACCAGCGCAAAGACGCTTGCGCTCTACTCAGCTCGCAGCGGCACATAATGCACCAGAAGACGGTGCATAAGTGCCGGCGGCTTCATAAGCTTTGCTTATGGTACTCCTTCGGGGGCGTATTATTTATTTTTCAATGTATGCAGTATGGAGGTGTTAACCTATCTAATCTTCTCTCAGAGCCCAGTCGCGGCAGGAGCGGACGAGACCGATATGTTCGCCTTTCAGCATACGGAAAGAGACATCGCGGAAAATCTCGCGGCCGCCAAAGTCGTGGGACAGATGTTCAACGTTTAGAATGCTCATATAGTATCCTCATGTACGAGTTTCATAAATTCGGTTTCGGTGATGCCAAGCTGCTCAGCGGCAACGGCGGCAGAGAGATGATTCTGGGTGACGAGTTTTATGAGAAGACGCTGACGTTCTTCCTCGCGGCCTTCCTCACGGCCTTCTTCGCGCCCTTCTTCACGCCCTTCCTGTCGCTCCAACGCAAGTTTTTCTTCTAGTGTCACGTATTCCACACTCCAATCTTTTCGATTTTTAGCAGCAGTGATAGCAGATTGTATTTTTTGAGACAACCCGTTTTCTGCTTTATGAGAAATTAAAAATTCCAGGAATTCATGCAGCTCGGGAGAGCAATCTGTGCCAGTGGCATCCGGTGTTACCACAACGTGTGTAATCCCATAATTCGGATCAAAATCCGGTTTTTCCACACATGCCATTCGAAAAGAATACTTATGCAGATTTTTTTGTGGGAACGGATTACGCAGGCAAATAAAAATAATAAAGCTATCGGGCAATGCGGAATACACAGCTCCGCTATTCATGGCATCTAAATCAATAGCTCCCTGATAGTATCGCGATCTTTTTACAATACTGTCGGGTATGGTCGTCTGCATTTCAATGTCGTAAATTCGTTTCGAATCATCTGCCATCCGGATGTCAAAACGGACGCCCTTTCCATCAGGAGTAAGCGAAATAGGATATTGTTTATCTATGCTTACAATTTCATTGATCCTTATGCCGAGGATAAGTTCCGTCAGATCTTTACACAGATCCGGATGTTCATGCATGATTTTGCAGAACAGAAAATCATCCGTAAATTCCAATTCTTCAAAGGTCTTTCTTTTTCTGGTTTTTGCCATATTCGTTTCCTCCTGTAAGATGCAGGAAACGGCCGGTTGTTTCTGCAGTTCCCTGCTGTTTATGGTAGAGCAAGGATTGCTGCGGAGAACACCGCTCAGAAAAGAATCAGGCGATTAGACAGGTCGCCCGGAAATGAATTCTTGCTGTTCATTAAATATAACATGGCAGGGTGACATAATCAATACAGGATGAGCAGCATATTTTCGGCTAATACGTTTGGTGGTCTGAAAATAGCGACGGAGATCAGCCTGGCGGTTCCGCTTCGGTTTCATTTGATATTTTACGAAAAAAGGGCTACGCTGATTGAGACAGCATTTCAACAATCATGACGAAGGCAGGGATTGCGGGAAGAAGCTGCGGTAAGAAATTGCGGTAAGAAATTGTGAGACGAAATGGCAGGAGGACAGATTGGGATGAATATAACGGTATATCTGGGCGCGAATGCGGGCAATGATCCGCGGCTAGCGGAATCGGTCCGTGAACTGGGGCATTGGATCGGCAAAAACGGACACACCCTGGTTTACGGCGGTTCAAAGTCCGGCCTTATGGGCGAGCTGGCAATGGCAGCCCTTGCCGAAGGCGGGAGAGTGATCGGCGTGGAGCCGCAGTTCTTCATGGAAGAGCAGCTGCAGCTGGATGGATTAAGTGAACTGATCGTGACGAAAGATATGACTGAGCGAAAGGCGAAAATGATCGAGCTGGGCGATGCCTTCATTGCGTTTCCGGGAGGTACCGGAACGCTGGAAGAGATCACGGAAGTCATGTCGAAGGTGTCCTTGAAGCACCTTGACGCGCCTTGCATCCTGTACGATCTGGATAGATATTATGACGATCTGAAACACCTGCTGCGCCATATGATCGATGTGGGTCTATCCTGTAAAGAGCGGCAGGAAGGCATCTATTTCGCGGCGGATCTTGAAGAGATCCGTGCTATTATTGCGGACCGGGCAAATCAGAGCGCGTAAAGCCGGCGCGGAACGTGAAAAGCGTGAGCAGAGTGGTGAAGCATGCATAGAGCGGTAAGAGCAGGAGGAAAAGTTATGAATCGCGGAAAAAGACCGAAGATAAAATTGACGATCACGGATCGCAGGGGCAAAATGGGGTGTCATCGCGGACATCATGTGGGAGAAGTTTTTGACTATGATGAGGACAGGGGCAGGATCTGCCCGATGGCCATGCACTGTGCTTTTCCATACATAGACATCCTGCGTTACGGCGGATCTATTCCGGGGCAGCCGGCGGGAACGGCGGAATTCTGCTGTTCCGATGCGGATGTAATATTGGTTTTTAAAGCAGAAATAGTGGAGGAATAAGAAATGAACGAGACATTGAAGGTAATGGAATCCAGAAGAAGCTGCCGCAGGTTCGATCCGGAAAGACCGGTTTCGGAAGAAGATATCCGGGCTGTCTGCGAGGCTGGTACCTATGCCGCGTCCGGCATGGGACGGCAGAGTGCGCGGATCATCGCGGTAACGAACAAGGAGCTTCGCGACGCGCTGAGCAAAGAGAATGCGAAAATCATGGGCGCCGATGAAGGAACGGAACCATTTTACGGCGCGCCGGTTATTCTCATCGTGCTGGCGGACAAGGATGTGCCGACCTACCTGTACGACGGCACTCTTGTCATGGGAAATCTGATGAATGCCGCGGAGAGCCTGGGTCTCGGAAGTATCTGGATCCACAGAGCGAAGGAAGAGTTCGAGTCGGAGTTCGGCAAAAACATTCTCGCGAAGCTCGGTATCTCCGGCAATTACGAAGGAATCGGACATTGCGCGATCGGCTATGCCGCGGCGCCGGCAAAGGCGGCCGCACCGAGAAAAGCGGACTTTGTGCGATATGTGAAGTAAAATTATTTCCATAGTATGGGGGGAGTTATGAGTGACGCAAGATTAACAACAGCGATCTTCGATACATATCCGAAGATGGATGAAGCAGAGCTGGATCGCCTGCTGAATGCGGAGATCGCCGCAAACGATGTGAAGTTTGTCGTGCTGGATGATGATCCGACAGGCACACAGACGGTACACGATATCAACGTTTTTACCGATTGGAGCGTCGAGTCGATCCGTGAAGGATTCAATGATCCGAACAAGCTGTTCTATATCATGACGAACAGCCGCGGCATGACCGAGCAGGAAACGACGAAGATCCATCACGAAATTCTGGAAAATGTCCATGTGGCTGCGGGACTTACCGGAAAGCGCTACCTCATCATTTCCCGAAGCGATTCCACACTGCGCGGACACTACCCGCTGGAGACAATGCTTCTCAAAGAGGGTGCGGAGAAAAACGGCGTTCACGTAGACGGCGAGGTTCTTCTTCCGTTCTTCAAAGAAGGCGGTCGTTTCACGATCAACAATGTTCACTACGTAAAGTACGGCGAGGATCTGATCCCGGCAGCGGAGACCGAGTTTGCAAAGGATGTTACGTTCGGTTACACGCATTCGTCGATCCCGGAGTACGTTGAAGAGAAGACAAAGGGTGAGTATAAAGCGGCAGATGTAACCTGCATCGCGCTGGAGGATCTCCGGGCGATGAATATTGATAAGGTTACGAAGCAGCTGATGCAGGTAAAGGATTTCAATAAGGTCTGTGTAAAATGCATTGATTACTGCGATCTGAAGGTCTTCTGTATTGCTCTGTATCGGGCAATCAAAAACGGCAAGAACTTCATGTTCCGTACGGCTGCCTGCTTCGTGAAGGTAGTTGGCGGAGTATCCGATCAGCCGCTGCTGACAAGAAAAGAGATGGTAGTCAACGAGACGACCAAAGGCGGCATCGTTGTTGTCGGATCGCACATGGCAAAAACGACCGCGCAGCTGAACGAACTGTTAAAGCTTCCGGAAGTTGAGGCGATCGAGTTCAAGTCCAATACGGTACTTGACGGCGATGATGTATTCTATGCGGAAGTCGCCAGATGTGTCGCCGAGGAAGAGCGCGTGATCAACGAAGGCAAGGTTGCGGTCTGCTTCACAGAGAGAAAGCTTCTGGTGGTTGAAGGGGATACGAAGGAAGCAGCGCTTGTCAGAAGCGTGAAGATCAGTGACGGCGTGCAGAAGCTTGTTGGTGACCTGAAAGTCACACCGGCCTTTGTCGTTGCCAAGGGCGGCATCACCAGCGCGGATGTGGCGAAGAAAGGTCTCGGCATCAAAGGCGCGAATGTACTGGGCCAGATCAAGCCGGGTATCCCGGTATGGCAGACCGGTGAGGGAAGCAAATTCCCGAAGACGCCATATGTCATCTTCCCGGGAAATGTAGGTGATGACGCAACGCTGCGCGAAGCGGTCGAGATCCTGCTCGGAAAATAAAAGACCAATATTGCAATACGGATATTACTTTTTATGAGCGCGTACTTTCAACAGTACCCCATACATTCCGGGTGAAATCAGGAACAGTGCCATCCTGAAGCGGAACTTCGTACTGGTATTCCGGTCGAAAGCCAGATCGGAGAAATACTTTTTGCAACATGCCTTATACTTGGGTTCTAAAATAATACCGGCAGATTTAGCCATATAGTAATATTCAGAGAAGAGATTGCAATAGAGCAACGCAGCTTCTTTTTTCACGTGAGCATCATTATTGAAAAGGCATATTCTTTTTTCCAGGATATCGAGGAAAAAAAGACGCTCCTTACTGAATGGTTTATTGGTTAGGGACTGTAAATTTTGACAATAGCAATAAAGTAAACGATTCATTACATAGAAAGAATACTCGGACGCAATAACTTGATCGTTAAATGCCTCATCCTCATGCATACGTCCAGCGAATCGGAGCGTATTGAATATTTGCCTTGGATATAATTTACCCCAAGCGGAACATGCAGTTACATGTGAATAGCCATCTTTGAATAAATAGAGCTCAAACTCTGAGCCTTTATGAAAACCATACAGATTCGGATCGATGGCACTTTCTCGGATAATTTGCTTTCCGTCTGTGGAAATATTTTGCCATAAACAAATCGGTATATCCGCTTTCTTCTCGTGTAAACTGCGGATCATTTCAGTAAACATCTCCGGCATGATATAGTCATCGCTGTCAACGAATGCGAAATAATCTCCGGATGCAATATCGATGCCTGCGTTTCTTGCGGCACTAATTCCGGCATTCTCCTGATGCAGAACTTTAATTCTGGAATCTTCTTTCGCAAGGTGATGAGCGATCTGGAGTGAATCATCCGTGCTTCCGTCATCGATTAATATTATCTCAAGATTTTTATAGGTCTGGCTTGTGATGCTCCTGACGCAGCGTTCCAGATAATCCTGCACGTTATATACCGGTACGATTACAGAAATAAGTTCCATGGTTCTCCTCTTTTTCGTGATAGATTGTTTACTCTTATTATACGAGTATTGCAGGAAAATGAAAACCAATTGTCCAGGTGGTATAATAGCAGGGAGAACATGATGTGAATATCCTGATTAATAATGGGTAGAAAGCAAGTGGTAACTGCAAGTACAAATGGAGAGCCAAATGAGCGACATGGGTGAATTGCGTGCAAATAGCGCGCAGAACAACGGCGGCGGAAGAGAAATGGAACAGCACAGGCAGTCAGAGATGAGCCGTAAGGACAAGCTGTGGATCGCAGCGATGGAATGGTGCGGCAGATACTGCGGCTGCCATCAGATGCCGGAGCGAAGTTTTTCCGTCAAAGGGTATCAGTTTCCGCTGTGCGCAAGGTGCACACCGATTATGAGTCGAATAACCGCAGGCGTCTGGTCAAGGGGATCCTCTATGGCGTGGCATTTGCGACCTGCTGTATCCATCTGGCGAGGAGGATCATCGGGTGGATGAAGAGAAAAACTTAAATCAGCAGCATGGATAGAACCGGGTGCGTCCTTACGGACACACCCGGTTCTGTGCTGAAATCATATTTGCCATCTGTTTTTCCCGGAGATTTATTTCGCCTGGAAGGTAATGGCGTCGGTCCGGTCGATATCCGACCAGCTCTCGGTATTAAAGATCACGAATTTGAGCTCGACCTCATCGATGCTCTCGATGCCGTTTTCCTCAAGCTCCGTGGAGGAGAGGTCGATCGTATCAAGTGCCTTCTTGCCGTTGATGATATCGCAGGAGAACATCGGCGTGAGCATGAAGCCGTTGATGGACAGATCGTCGCACTGGATCGTCACGTTCTGGCCGCTGTTGTTCTCGATATACAGGAGCACGGCTGCGCCCCAGAAGCTGTTCTCGTCGACGGTCTTGCCGACGATGCGGATACCGTTGGCATTGTAGAGCCCCGTGCCGTCATCATTGACCGGGATATCCATCTGATCGAAGGCGGAAGTCTTGATCACGCTGACAGGGTAATCTTTTTGGGTCATGTAAGTATCGGGGTCAAAGGTGTGGAAATATGCTTCGATCTGTCCGATATTTTTGATGCCGGCAGCTTCGAGATCCTGGGAGCTGAGGTCGAGCGTCTCGTTCGACTTCTTGCCGGCGGCAACAGTTGCGGAGAAGAAGTTGGTAACCATGTAGTCATTTACCGCGATCGCGTCGCAGCCGAGGCCGATGTCCGAGCTGCCGTTGTTTTCGATCAGAAGCTTGACGGAATCGCCCCAGATATCATCCGATACATACTCCTGTGCGGTGACTTTCAGGCCGTCCTCATCGATCAGAACCTGCGGCTCGATCGTGATGTCAGCTTTTGCCGCGGAGTCGCCGGAATCATCGGATGATGCGCCGGAGGAAGAACTTGTCTCTGATGCAGCTGTCACCTCTGAAGAGGAGCTGCTCTCTGCGGCTTCCTTCGCCTTTTCTTTCAGTGTTGCGGCCTCCTTTTCTTCTTCTGAGAGATCGCCTGCATCCGCGGATGTTGCGGTCGAAGTCTCCTGCGTGATGGTTTTTACGGTTCCGGTCGATCCGCAGCCTGCCATGGATGCGGCCAGAATCGCTGCTGCCGATACAAGTGCCAGAATTTGTGTGCGTTTCATATTGTCTCTCCTTCTTTCAATGAATTTTTTGGCGGGAATCGTCCTGATTCTCGTCGGGCCTGCCGTACAATTACCTTGCAACTCGCGCAGTTATCGGAATCGTTACGACAGATTGGAATATAGATTCATTGTATCATTGAGAGAAGACGGAAATTGCCACCGCGAGGGTGGCAATTTAGGACGAATCGGCACGATTATTCAACTTATTGAACAATGGATACGTGCGTCCGGAGCGGCTTCGGCGCTTACTCCTGCACGCCGCTGGAGCGGAGCTGCTTCGGCGCTTACTCCTGCACGCCGCTGGAACGGAGTGGTTCGCAGCCGTTTGGCACCAGATATTCATTGACCTTGATGATGCTGCCGGGGCGGGTGTTGAAGATGATCATCAGCACGGCATCGCGCGGGACCTTTGCGTACAGTTCGTTCATTCCGTAGATCTTCAGCGCGCGCTGTGTCTCGTCCAGCGTGAGCTCCGCCGCGTAACAGATCCGCAGAATAATATCCCGCTGGCGCGTATGTTTTTCCTCGGAGATCAGCTTGTAACCATAGCGGTAAGGGATGTCCGCATTGAGAAAAACGTCCTGCTGCAGCAGTTTTTTCTCTTTGATCCGCGCGCGGATATATTCCGCAAACGGTCGGTCTGCGGGAAGCAGGCTGGCAGCATTGTCGGTCAGATATTTCGATGCTTCCGAGATGTGCGTGCTGCCTAAGATATTTTCAAGTTCATCGGTCGATTTAGTGGGCATAAGGTAGCTCCTTTGCTATAATTTTATGTGAAGTATGCTTGTGAGCATGGGACGGACAGGAACGACTATGGAACGATACAACAATTCTGCTCTCTCCGGTTTTGAAGAGATTTCCGCGCTGAACAGGGAACATGAAGTGTACCTTGTCCGGCACCGGGAGAGCGGCCAACTCAATGTGATGAAAAAACTGGCGGTCTATGACCCGGCAGTTTATTACTACCTGCTCCGAAATCCGATCGAAGGCCTTCCTGCGATAAAGGAGCTGATTCCGATCCGCGAAGAAGACCCGGAACATGCACCCGGCCTCGTTGTCATCGAAGAATATATCCCCGGCGTATCACTGGAGGAGTATCTCGAAACGAACGGCCCGATGACGGAGCAGATGGCGGCAGCTGTTATTGACAAGATCTGCTTCATCCTCGGCAGGATGCATGCTCTGCAGCCGCCGATGATCCACCGGGATATCAAGCCGACAAACGTGATCATCCGCATGCACCGGGCAGATCAGCCGATGAATACGATGAACCGATTCGGATTTGCGAAAACGTCGGCAGGGGCGGTGAACCGAATCGGATCGATTCACCGGGCAATGGAGGAGTCGGACCGGTTCTGCGCGGACTTTGATATCATCCTGATCGACCTGAATGCGGCGAAGTATGCCTCGGATAAGGAGCGTGATACACGCCTCCTCGGAACGCAGGGGTACGCAGCACCGGAGCAATACGGGTTCGGTTCATCCAATCCGCAGACGGATATTTTTGCCCTCGGAAAGCTCCTCAATACGCTGCTGTGGGGCTCTTATTCCGGAGAGATCCGGCCGGGACGTTTTTCCGAAATCATACGAACCTGCACGGAACTGTCACCCGAACGACGCTACCGGACGGTCGAAGAAGTGCGCGCGGCGCTTCGGGATGCGCTCGAAGGCAGATCGCGGCGGAGCGCAGCGCGGGACGGTGAGGTAGACGGCACGCCGGATAACGCGCAGGAATATGCTGATCCGCGGCGCATCTTCCTGCCTCCGGGATTCCGGCGGGGCAACGGACTCTATGGTCTGCTGGCGCTCCTCGGCTACCTCAGTATTATCTATCTCTGTTACAATCTGCAGGTCCAGGGAGCGTCGCCGCGGGCGCTGCTGATCGAGAAGATCGGCTGCTTTATCGGCCTCATGCTGGTCGTGTGCTGCTCCTGTAACTACCTCGGCATTCGGAATCATGTCTCCTTCTGTCGGTCGAAAAACATCGTGCGGAAAGTTTTTGGTATTATTCTGCTCGATCTGATCGTGATCAGCTGTGTGTTCATGGTCACATTGATCATCGTTGTGGCAGTCGGATAGCGGTTCCGGAAGGGGCGCACCAGGCCGAAACGAGGCGCGTGCTAAAGTGCCGTCTCGGCTTGAGCGACACTTTTAGCACGGTTGTTTTTGGGTAGACCCAGGCAGGATCATTATCTATATCACATCTATTTAGAGTGTAGCACATTGGGGAAGATTTGGGTGCCACCGCAACGGTGGCATATAGTACAAATGAATGCACAATGGGGTGGAGCGGCCTGTATTCACCAATAAAAGAGAGTATACTGAAGATAACTGTCATAGAAATTGTTATTGCAGTCAACGAACGAGGCAGATGGGAGTAAAGCTATGGAACAATCGAGCAAACTTGATTATTATCGTATGACCGGAAATGAGTATCGGGCAGGCTTGAAAAGCATCGCGATGATCGTCGGCGCACACCAAATTCGATATATGATGCTTTGGCGCAAGGCAAGTAAAAGGATGACTCTCTTCAGAAAGTGGAAGCTTTATCGGTACAGCAGAAAATATGGTTTGGAGATTTCCCCGGGCGCAAGGATCGGAAAAGGGCTTTATCTCGGACATCCTTACAACATTACAGTTGGTAATGGTGTCGTCATCGGAGATAACTGTAATCTTCATAAGGGATGTACGATCGGTCAGGAAAACAGAGGGAAGAGAAAAGGTGTGCCGACGCTCGGAAATCGTGTGTTTGTCGGAATAAACTCCACAATCACAGGAAAAATTCAAATCGGTGACGATGTAATGATCAGTCCGAATACCTTTGTAAATTTTGATGTGCCTGCACACTCCGTTGTTATCGGGAACCCCGCAACGGTCCATCCGAAAGAGGAAGCAACGAAGGGATACATCGGATATTGCGTGTAATTGAAAGAAATCGATATTATTATGTCTGATGGCTTGAAGATATTTTGATTGGGGAATATTTTGATTGGGGGTGTTTTTATGAAAAAGAGCAGGAAGAAACTCCCTATTAAGCTTATCCATATATCGTTCCTGCCACTCAGGAAGGCATTTTCGAAATTCCTTCCAATCAGCCTCCTTAAACTCATACGACATTTATCATTCCTCCTTCGCAATCGCTTCTTTCCAAAGATCTTCCACCTTCTCCTGCACGAACTTCAGATCTGCCGGCAGCCAGTCCACACTGTATAGAGTCTCCTGATCCAGCCATCTCGCGGCCTCGTGTTCCTTCAGTTCAAGCTCTCCGCTGACAATTTCACACAAAAAGCAGTCCATAGAAATGTGGAAAGTCGGGTAATCGCTCTCTACGGTATCCATGTATCGTACAACTTTGATATCCGTATCCAACTCTTCCTTAATCTCCCGGACGATGGCGTCCTCCGGCTTCTCGCCTGGCTCCACCTTTCCTCCCGGAAACTCCCAGCCGTCCTTGTACTCGCCGTAGCCCCGCTGGGTGGCAAAAATCTTGCCATCTTTGTATATCACTGCACACACAACATGTATATTTTTCATGATCAGTCTATTTTTCCTCCAGCATCGCACTCTCAAAATAGTTCAGCAGGTCCTCGCGCACCGGATGATTCATCTTAAAGCGGAACTTGGTGATCGCCTGCATCTTGTGATTGTTATTCTCTTTTTCAGCTCCCCAGTACTCATCCACGGTAAAGCCGCCCATGTAGTAGAAGGAGGTCTCGTTGTCGCTCTTCTTTACAAAGAGATGTTTACGCGGAGCATCCAGCACATCCTTGACATATCCACTCTCCGGACCTCGACCA
>Ga0326513_10000666_pt1 | contig 29221 bp, 24 predicted proteins | sample 2_2465_0518_D_FD_203654 | JGI IMG/M metagenome (GOLD analysis project Ga0326513, IMG submission 203654) | Bovine rumen microbial communities from UC Davis, California, United States - 2_2465_0518 | ecosystem: Host-associated > Mammals > Digestive system > Stomach > Rumen | place: USA...
TCAGGTTCAGTACGCAGATCTTTATGACTTAATGAACGATATGTCTCCTGAAGAGCAGGATGATTATGTTGGAAGACTAAATGACGCTTTAACTGTCTTTGATGTTCCTGAACAGGATGTTTCAGAAGCAGTAACACCTTATATCACTGCTAACCAGAGAAGGGCTCATGCTATTCATAATCGTGTAAAAGGTCAGAAATTTGTAGGACAGAAATCAGCAAAAACTTCAGGTAAACCTATCAAGACATTAAGAAGGATGAGAATGCAGAGACCCCAGAGCCTTGCTTTACGTAGAATGTCTGGCTTGAAAATGAAATCTGAGCGTTACGTAAAGAAGAACAAGATCCGTCTGGGAAAGAGGAATGCAAGGATTACTCGTCTGAAGAAAGCAGGCTTGTGGTCATCTATCGGTCATAAGAAATAATGTCTGTGATTTTTGACAATTATGAAAAGATTAAGGGCCATAAAGCCCTTAATTTTTGTCGCAAGTATCTATCTCTTCCGTTCAACGATGAGATCCATGATTTGATGCAAAAGGATCTCAAAGAATTGGGTGAAAATAATTATTGTCTAGGAACTTGTGTTAAGGAGAATGAAATTAAATACATTGCCTTTAAGTTCATTAAACAAGATGACTTTAGTCAAGCTTGTGATTATTACTGTGAATTCATTTCTTGGGCCCTTAGATATTGCATCTCTAAGGTATAGATGACGATGTAATATCTGGTCCTGCTGCCATACCGCCATGAGTATATGGATGTTTATGACTCTTAAGAGAAATAACACCCATAGCTTTCACATCACCAGCAAATAAAGCGGTAGAACTTCCAAAAACGGGCCCTTGAACCACCACCCTGTTAGCACTATGTATAGCCAGACCTGTTGTTGAGTTATAGTAAACACCAGTGGTCTTAACGCTATTGAATCCCATTACCTTTTGATTATAACCACCTTTATTTTGTTTAGTTTCCACACCAGTAACAGTGCAATTACATTGTCCACCTACTGCATAGTTCTCAGTTCCTTTTACTAAGAAATTATGGGTTCCTTGCACTTCAGTTCCTTTATCTCCCTGAACATTGGTCTTCATTTCTCCGCCAACATCTATTAAAAGATCTTTCTTGGCATTGATTCTTATGGAGCCATCAGCCAACATACTGATGCAGCTGCCACTGGTGTGGAAAATATCAATCTGTTCAGAACCCTGAATATCACACATTCTGATCATATGACCACTTTCAGTGCTGATAATTTGAGTCTTGCTATAGCTATCATAATCGCCCTGCATTAAAGGATGAATATCCGGCATACCTTGATCACCTTCCGGATGCACACCATTGGTATCCTTAGTATCCGAACTTGGATTACTGATACCTATAACAGTTCCAATTACATAGCATTGTTTCCTGCGATCATCATCATCAAAAATACAATAAACATGAGTTCCATTCTTAAGGACACTACTAATACCAACATTACCAACCAAACCAAAAGCATTACTACCCATTACTCGACACCAAGTATGCTGATCTTTGGGAGTATTAGCATCCTTTTCGTTGATTCTTACCTGAACCTGACCTTCACGTCTAGGATCATCGTTATTTGTAACTACACCAGAATAGATTTTCATTTCCACACCATATAAGTTGCACCGTGAGGTATAAACATTGAAGTAATTTTGCCTAAAGCCCCAGATGAGACTTTATTAAGTCCATTTGATATTTTCGACTGAACCTGACTTGGATCAACTCCATCTTTTAGATAAGGAGTCAGGTCTTCCGTTAAAGTATTCATGTCAGTGATTGCAGTTCCTTCGGCTAAGTTGTTAACTATGCCAGTAGTATCCCCAGCATTTTGCATCATTGTGTTAGTGATTGTGCTCTTAACCTGAGATTCCATACCATCCTTTATATAATCACCGAGACCTTCAGTTACACTGTTTATAGAATCCTGAGCAAAGCTGCCCAAGTTACTTGTTACCTGAGACCCCAGATCACCAGCCATGGAACTAAGGTCTCCAATTGAACCAGAAATAGTATCAGTGATACCGGATGTTAGATCTCCTAAACTATCAGTGATACCGGATGTTAGATCTCCTAAACTATCCGTAACATTACTTGCCATATCAGAAACTGAAGACATAGCTCCGCTAAGGGAATCAGTTAGGCCACCTAAACTATCCGTAACTGAAGACATAGCTCCGCTAAGAGAATCAGTTAGGCCACCTAAAGAACTCAGAACTGATCCTAGCATTCCACTTAGACCACCTCCACCTAAGTATGATTTTAATTTGCTTTCAAGATCAATTTTAGGAAGAGGTTTCATATACTTCATCATTACTGAATCTAAATCAACAGTTTTGCTGATTCTTTTGTAAAGATCCGAATTAGTAATATCCTGAGCCTTCATATTAGTAAAAGGCGCTAACATTTGTTTTTCAATATTCTTATTCATAAGCCCTCATCAATAATTTGCAATGTTGAACAATAAGGTTCTTGTTATCCGGATTACTTGAGTATCCGCTAATACACGTAAACCCGTTTTCTTTTATGTATTCTTCCTGTCCGGCAATATCCGGAGACTTTGTATCCAGAACTGTATCGATTGTCTTGGTATTAGTGTATTTCTTTATCGCCTTGTTATAAAGCTTTCGATCATAATCGGATAAAGCTTTATTAAGCTCATCAAAATGTTTCTGTTCTTCCGCCCTTGCTGCCTTGATCAAAGGGGCCCATTGCGAACCCCTTAACTGTAATTCTCCGTTCACAAGACGTTTGAATTCGCCGTACTTCATAAACATGTCAACACCATATGAGTAGTTATAACCTTTTTCTTTAATGGTTACAATCTGTTTCTTTAACAAGTCAAGATCTATATGTTTTGAAAACTGAGCCCAAAGACTGTCACATGACCAAAGTTCATTCTGAGAAGCTATTTCCTCCAGTTTTTGAAGAACACTTATGGTGGCCTTTGACTTGTAATCATTACATTGTTTAAAGCTGGCTTTTCTAATAGTCTCGAAATTATCAAAAACATTAGCAAAGCAATCGTACTTCAATTGTTCAAATTTAGGAATAAAGGTATAATGAGCCTTCTCTTTAGTTTCTGCAGTTTTTTCTTCAGCTTTTTCACTGGCAACGGATGTTTCTGTAAGCTTAGGGTTATCAAATCTAATAAGATCCAGAATGCAGATTAACTTATGCTCGTTAGTTAAAAAGTAATTGCTGGACATTATGATCCAGTTACCGCTAAGAATTTGATCGCCTTTAAGACGTTCGCTATACTTAGGTGATAAAGATTTCTTTTTGACGTTAACGATTTGCCCTACTTCGTCATAGTAAAAACTCCCCGGAACATAGATTCTCATATGATTCTGTTGCAGAAGTTCTTTTTGCATTGAATAACGAACCTTGCTGACGAAATCAGCTTTACCTTGTTTAGATCCAAATGTTTCCTGAGACTTAGTGTATTCATCGTTGTTGTTGATCATAATATCAAGATCATTAACATCACTTTGCTTTACATAAGTGGTGGTACCATCGTTTAGTTGCACCATTGTCTTGGAACTCATTGGTTTGGTCTGATCAACATCACAATCGAAGAACATGCCAATGTAATCGATATTGTTATCATTTGGATTATAAGCATCGGTGAAAACAAGGCCTTTTGATAGTTTAGATAGGTTTGTTTTGTTAAGTTCTCCTAGGAAATAACCATCATTAGTCGGAAACATAAAATAACCCGCTTCTTCTGACAGTTCCTGCAAATTCTGGAGCAAACTGCGGTCATTTTCTAACTTATGGACTCTAGGTCTATCATTTTTACTGATGAAGAAATTTTTAAAGTCAGGTTTGTAGCCTAAGGCGGTTAAAATATTTTTGAAGAAATTAGCAGTGCTGTTATCCTCAACATTTTTAGTCTGAAAACTTCCACCTTGGAAAGTCTTTTGCATTTCAAAACTTCCGGCGTCAATAAGATAGATGATCTTAACACCAGCACGATCAGGTTGACCAATGATCTTTGCTATCTTGAAAACCCTTTGATAGGTACATTGTTGAACATTAAGATCAGTTCTGTTTGGGCAACTATCTATGATCTTAATGTAACAATTCATTACATTTGGGTTAAGCTTTTCAAAAACATGCCGAGCATCTTCTAGATATAGAATTCCGGTAATACTTTGGCTAAAAATATCATGTTTAATTCCTAGACCTAAAAGTCTAGGACCTTTATTATCTGCCAGAGAATTGCAAACGATTTTATTAGCATTATCACTTATCTCAATACTAAAAGATGTTACCTTGAGTTTATCAGATGAAATATACTCCCAACCCATTTTAATTCCTTTTTGAGTTATTTATTCGCAGAAGTTGAATTGAACTCAGGATCCGAGATCTTGTCTTGAATGATTTGATACAATTTAATTTGATCAAATTGAATTTGATACAATTATTGATCCCAAGATCTATGCGGATAAATAGTCTAAAAATTAAAGGATACAAGATGGTAGACTTATATAATATTTTTAAATCAATTACACCAGAGAATATTCAGGATATCCCTTTAGTGAAGTTTTGTATGGAAACTTTCACCGAGACACTACAAAAGGATGCACAGGTAGCGCAGAATATTTCCAGAATCTACGATGATTATCAGAATGACGATACTGCACTCACTAAGGAAGCCAAAGACAATCTTAAAACTGGATTATACATGCTTTATGTTAATACCCTTTATAATGCATGTTATAAAATGCAGCAAGATCCTGAAATTCTAAAGACTCTTAAGAAGTTCAACTATACAGAGAATGCAATTACTAAAGATCTTAATACCCTTATCAACTCGGAGTTTCTGGGAGCCCAAAGACAATTCTCCCAGACCGTAGGAACTGAAAAAGCTTTGCATTACATGTATAGTTTTGCCAAGTACCTGGAAACTGGGTATGTTAGAGACGATCTTGAAATTAGTAAACGAGATCCATTCATTATCCACTATGAAGGAAGTTTGAATAAAAGAACCTTTGAAACCGTTGTATATCCTCAGGCACACCCTTTAGGTTGGGCTTATAGTTACACCAGTGTAATCACTCAGGCTCTGAGAGATTACTACGGCATTACTTTAATATACTACGTAAAGAAACTTTGGTTGGTAAATTACACTGAAGGAAAATATGTTGTCTTTACTGATAAGACTCAGGAGGAAATATACAATGAATTCCGAAATATCACCAATCCTAAGACTAATTACTATTTTACTGATGATGAAATAGCTAGACAGGTTACCATCTATACTAACAGAGTAGTTAAAGATTACCAGCGTTGGGAGGATGAGAACGGAAACTGGTGTCAGTTGTTTACCTTTGATGACGATATGGTTCTATATCATGATGGCAGTAAACACACCACTTTCTATACTTCTTATGAAGATTACATTGATGGTTGTAAGGAACCCCAAAATGTTTGGGATAGTAATTTTAAAATATCTGCAGATATTAAACAGGATGTTAAGTTTGAATACTTTGATGAACACAAACTGGAGAAGACATTTAATATCACCAGAGTCAGAGACGACGATCATAAAATTGGTGATAGCCATTATATGCAGGATGAAATGTCGAGAGCTTTCAGCGTTTCCGGAGACGAATACACCTTTAACCAAGGCATTGATGAATCGCGTCATATTTTAATTAAAAATACTGATCTAAAGCCAGTAGGCGGGTATTTTCTGCCTAAAAGTGAGACAATAGAGGATAGACTTCGTGATCTCGAAATTTTAAGTGAAAGAATTTATGAACAGGACGTGGTCTTTAATAACAGGGAGTATGAAGTAGTTGCGTATGACGATGAACTTTATGTTCCTGAATATAAAAAACCATTCCTAGAACGTTTACGTGATATCGAAACCAAGATTCTACCTTTAAAGTTCATTTATGCAACTAGAAAGGATAGTATTGAATTATTATCCTTCAATGGATCCCCAAATACCAATGCGACTGAACCTTTACAAAGAATCCAAGACCTCGAGGATAAAATCAATGGAATTACTGAAGTAAAGGTAACATGGGACGGAAGCACTTATAATCTACTGCGTAAGTTAGATCTTAATGCAAATGAGTATAGCATTAAGTTCGAGAATGATTATGAAGGAAGACTCCGTATCTTTGCCGGTGGATTCCTTGAGGAAGAAAAAGATGTAAAGGCTATAGATTCCTATGATTTCTGTACCACTAATTACCGCGGAAATCGAATCCGTTTTGAATGTACTGATCTCAATGATCAGATTCAATATGTTGAGGTTAACACTTTAAATCGCAATTGTTTAATATACATCGAAAAATGCGAGATTTGCACTTACGGTAAAAGTGTTAATACTGATCTTGAGGTGGTTAATAACAGAGAAACCAAGAAATTTGGTATGACTGTTAAGGGCAAATTAAAGATTGGTAATTCAGATGAAAGTTTTATTTTTGATCATGAGGTTTTTGATCAAACACCATTTGCAAACAGTGTTAATACCGTTCATTTGATTATGGAAGACATTGATGGCGTAACTTTGCAGGCAGATGTTAGAACTAACCACATAGGCGAGTTCGAGTATACTTTTGATACTACCAATTTACAAAAGACTTTCCATGATTTTACCCTGACCGCCCAATACTATGTTTCCGGAAAAGTATATGATAGTTGTTATTATAAAGGCAATTGGTTAAATGATTTTGACAAGACACCCGTCTATATCACAGTCCCAGAATTTACAAGTTTGGTTTCCTATGTTAAGACATATGATTTAAAGAATATCACTCCGGATCGTATGGTTGGTATTACCAACGAGCCTATCGATATTACCGGTGTGGATAAGGAAACTCGCGCAAAGTTTATCGAGAATAGAATCACAAGTGCTGAAGTTATCAAAATTGACGGTGACGAAACTGATATTAAGACTGTTGATTTATATCGTAACTATGATTTCATTGGTGAAAAGAATAAAGGCTTCTATAGGCCTGATCAATGGTCAGCAGATTATCTGAATCCAAATTATGATGGTGAGAATCTGTACTTACCCTATGATGGGTACATGAAAGGAAACATTATTGAAGGTGAGGATTATTATAGGTGTTCCTGGGAATTTTATCCCGAGGAAGAAGTTTTCATCAATATGGGTTTCCGTAGATACAGTATTGACACCTCTGATTTCTATATTATGACCTCAACTAGATTCGTAACTGATGATTTCGAAATTACCGGTATAGGCGATGATTTCTATCTCTATGGCAATGATGATTCGTATTTCTATACCAAGGATGGTCAGTATCTGGTAACCGATGAAGATGATAAGCTAACTGATGCTTGGGGTATTAAGACCGAAGACGGCATGGATCAGTCAGAATGGAAGGTTCTTTATGAACACAACGGCGTCGTTTTAAAGGACTTCTCCGGTTTCGAAACTGACCTAATTGCAGAAAGAAGATGGCTGGATGCATATAATGGAACTGCAGATGAAAAGGATACCATTGAGCTAACCCTTAAGGCAATTCCAGGTGAAACTATTAGCTTTAAGTGTCTAGGTGACGGCCAATTTACCGAGGATCCTCATGATCCGGTTTCAGTTATTACAGAAGATCGCGAAGAAGTTATAAGTAATGGCCAGGTGGTAATTGTTCCACAGCAAACCTTTATTGTAGATCGTAATTATATCTCACACATTGATAAAGTGGTACCTAGTGACGGTCTGGTAAAGGTCACAGTTGAGTCTCGCGAACCATTTACTCAAGGTCCAACTGTAAAAGCTTTCGCAACCAGACCTGTGAACATAACTGAGAGAATCGATACTGGTGTTCGTGATGAAAATGGTAAGGTTTTCAATGAAGTAACTCATACAGAGGATCGCATTTTTACACATACATGTAACATCATGTATAATGTTACTGATTATACTCCTAAGATTGATCTCCCAAGATACATTACCAAGGAAGGGTATACTTTAAGGTTCACGAATCTGCTTCCTAACTCTCCGGTTTATATTACGGAACCTCAAGTTATTATAGGTAAAGCTGATGCCGATGGTGTATTTGAGGCAGTTTTCAAACCAAGAGTTTATGCTGATTATGAAAACGTCATTCATAACATAAAATATTATTATCGTGGAGTTCAAACACAGGATTATAGTTTCATTTTACCTTATGTTGATATTCGTCACTCATTGGATAGTGAGATTCTTCATGCGTGGGATCCAGAATTTCATCATGTTTCAATCCCGGGCTATACTTACCTGAGAATAGATGGTTGTCAACCTAATGAACACATTGATTTTGAAGCTGAGGGATGTATCATAGATCATCCAGAAATATGCAATAAAGCAGGCAAGATGGATGTTAAGATTATAGCTAAAGATCCATACGATGATCCTAAGATCACATTTGTTACTGCTAACTTTGGGATCAAAAAAGAGGTAACTTTACGTTATGCAGATGTCGAGTGTGAGCCTGAGGTTATCCTCCCAACTCTCGAGAACATATACGGAAGCTTTAAGGATACTATTGATACAGACACTCCGTTCACAGTTGGAGTTAATGGGCTGATCATTGGCACTTTGTTAAAGATAGAAGCTAATGATGTATACCAGCAAATAACTGAGTGTAATATGGATGATTTCTTTGATTTCAAACCGGTTGATTTTAACACCAAAGAAATTAAAGTCAAAGTAACATATCGTAAATCAGGAAGAGAATATGCAAGTATCGAGAAAACCATTGGTGTATATCAATACATTCTATCCCATGGTTCCTTAGGGACTATGGATGCATATGGTGCTGACTATAACCATTATTATCGCAGAAATGTAATCATTGAAGGCGGCAAACCGGGTTATACTGCCGATATCAGTGGATTCTCCACAATCAAACTAGGAATTTTTGATAAGAATGGAAGCCTAGTGGTTCCGGTAGAATCCAAACCAGACTTTACGGCAAAACCAAGTGTTTCGGTTAAGTCCCAAGGATATGAGCTAAACTTCGAAATTCCTTATCAGTTAACTGAATATAATTGTAGTGTTAATATCGGACATATCTACGCAGATGTTCTGTATAGCCCTAAGTTGACCAATGCGCCAAAATTCAATGGTATAGAAAACTGCATTGATTATAATACCTTGTATTCATTGAATTTTGAAGGTTTCAAGCCTAACTCCAAGGTGGTACAGGGTGAAAATACCTATTATGCTGATACTAGTGGTAAAGCGATAATCACAATACCGCGTGTCAAGGATTATAGTACTAAAAATGTTACTTTGGTGATTGAGTATTTAAGTGATGATCAGAACACCGCAACTTTATTCTATAACTTCGAGTTATATCAATATAACATTAGTTGTGATGATGCAACTATTGATAACAATGATCATATTATTACTGTAAAGGGTGGTAAGCCATCCGAGTCATTTAGAGTTCAGGCTGTTGGTGATGTAATGATCGTGAATAAGGATAGTACCTTTAATAATGAAGGAAGTGCAAATGTTACCATTCGCGGAAAGAACCCTTATGGCCGCTCAAGTATTATATTCAGTACCTTTAGTGAGGATGATCCTTTAAGATGTGAGTGTAATATTTCGTACGATCTTCCTATCATCATTAACGCCACCGAAATGTCGGATAGATTCAAACTAAATATTAGCGGTGTTGCAGGACGTAAAATAACCGTTTATAGTGAAGCATTGATTGAGGCAGATACTGGGTTTAATGAAAAAGGCCAAGCCACCGCATATGTTTCCAAGGAAACCTGCAAAGTTGTGGTTATTGATGAGTGTGCTAACAAGGGTACTTTGGAAATCACGAAGAGAACTGCATACCGTGAGTTTAGTATCACTTTAGCCGGAATGAGTGGTAGACCTGCAACTTTAAGTCTTAAGGGATATAACTTTACAGATGCTCCTCATTTTGTTGGCCAGCCAGATGACTACAGATTCTCTAACAGTAGCAATACTCGCGGTGGTCCTTTGTATGATTGGGGTGAATTTAGCAAAACATTCACAAAGGATGCTCTAATCGTAACTTTCCCAAGATCTTACACCTATTGTTGGTATGGACCGGTTGTAATTGGCGGAAATGTTTTAGTTGGATGGACATTTAGTTAGGTAAGCAAATGGATTTTGAATTAAAGTATAAAAAGAAATTTGACCTCGTTACTTCGGGGTTGTTAAAAAGTTCACCGGCAACGGTGAACTACCTTGATAATTCCTATAATAGTAATACCGGTACTTTTAAGGGTATGAAAGGAATCAACAAAGATTGTACTTTAAAGTTAACCTATCTATGGAAAGGTATACAAACAAAGACTCAGGAGTACAATCTTAAGCTTAAGAAATACACATTGACGGTTAATGGATCAAATGAAGTATGGGTTGGTGAAAAAGCCTATGTTACATGTTCCGGTGGCGAGCCGAATACTGAAAGTATTTGGACAGTAACTAATGGCCGGATCATTACCAATCAAAACAGCTTTGATAATAACGGCCAAAGTACAATAGTTGTAATTCCGTCATCAGATACTGGAGTTATATCATGTATTTGTAACGGTTGTGGTGTAAGTTCCAACACATATAATGTTAAGATCCGCAGTTTCCGTACGGTTATTACTGAAAATCAACCATGGGTTAGACTGAATATGACTGGATCTGGCTATGCGGCTATCAGTAGTGGTGGTCGAATTACCGGAGTTAGCATTCAGGGTTTACCTAGTGGTTTGACTTATACTTTATCTTGTTCAAATTGGAGTTTACCTCCTCATCACGCAAATCATACCCTGTATTGGTCTGGTACCTTGACCTATGAAATTAAACGTGGAAATCAGGTTATTGCTAAGGGCTCAAGATATTACAATAATGTTGGACCAACAAGTACATGGATCACTTTCGCATGGCCACCAGCTGCATTCTGGGATGGTTATTACAGAATCAATCTACCTTTAAATCCTAGCGACGTAGTAGATTATGATACTTTAGTCGGAAGAACAGAAACTCAAGTACCCGACGGTTAAAATAAATAGAATATATTTTTAAGGAGTATTAAAGATGTTTATTGAAATGTTAGAAACCGAGCTCAATGAAGCTTTTAGTGAGGAAATGAAAAAGAATATATCTAGACATATTCTTAACAATATTGCTAAAAGATTAAGAGATCTCGGTATTTCCGCACAGAACGTAACCTTCAAGAAGCTTCCAAAGGACCAGCAGGCTAAGTTAAAGAGACGTGTCAAGGATGCTGAAGGTGTAGGCCGTTTTGTAATTATTTGCCATAATCAGGATCTGAAAGCAGTTGATGAGTTGGTAAAACTCAAGAAAGCTGCTAAGGAACATACCTTCAATTTAAAAGCTGAGGGTAATAAAGAAAAGATCGAGGATCTAATTAAACGCGCAAGAGGCATTTGTTATTTTATCGATACCAGATATTCAGATTGTACAGAAATTGTTGACAAGTACGATTATGATTGGGATTACTTTGATGATGATGGTAAGAAAACCTATAGGTATACCGGTAATAACAAAATACTGACATCTGTTAAAGGTCAGATCAGAACCGGTAAGTGGGAGGGTTATGTTGCTGAAATTCAGAATATGATGCGAGACTTAGACCATGATGCTTATGTTCTTGTGGATGAAGATGGTAATGCCGATATTACTGGGCTTGAGGATTCTAGAAGAAAGTCAAGATACAATGATGATCCTCTCGAGTTAGCCAGTTACAGTGGTAAGTCAGTTCTGTATAAACAGCGTCAGGAAGAGGCTCAGCAGGCTAATAATAAGAAAACTGTTAAGGAAGATGCAAAACTTGTTATAGACTTAATCAATAGCTTTGATGATGTTCGTAATCTTTTCATAAAGGCCGTGAATGCTGTTACCGTAAACAACAAGAAAGGTGCTTCAGATTATTATTATCAGGCTGAACACTTAATCAACAAGTTGGAAAAACTTAAGGATGTAGTTTACTCATTCAGATGGTATGCTGATGATTATTGGAACAGGGATACTGATATTCATGGCGCTGTCACAAGAAAGATTAAAGACGCAAAATAAATCAATAATCTTTTTAAAAGGATCTCTTAAAAGATCCTTTTTTATTGCCCATAAATGCATATAAATAGAGAAAATTGATAATTTTGGAGTATTTAAATGGGTAAAGCTCAACAATTAGTTTTTAGTAAGAATGGTGTAAAAACTATTCTAGACCTAACAAACCCTACAATTACATATCAGACTATTCAGACTAACTCTCCCAGACAATTGGGAGAAATCGTCACTAGTGCTACACCCCTAGATGACCCTAACCTAGACATCCTAGATGGACAGTACGTGTCAGGTATGGAAAAACCTCTGTTTTTCAATTACCTAGAAACAACAAAGAGAAAACACCCTGATATGTTTGTAGATTATGGAGTTTTCGATGAGGAAGTAGAGAATAATGGAGAATGTAAGAAGTTTGGTATTGATCCTGAAAATCTAAGTGATAAACCACAGAATATTAGACTACCTAAGTACAAGCAGGGTGATTTACTCTATTATATCGTAACTGATGTTAAATCTGATGTTACAAAACCTATCGTACAAGCAGAAGTTCATGATGAGTATGAGATTGATCCTGACTTAGCAACCGATTTTTATCTAACCTTACAGACTAAGAATTGTGACTTCAAGATTAAGCAACCTTCAAAACCTAATCAGAAGTACGAGTTACACTTCTGGATTTATCAGAAAAAGGACAATAGTACTTGTACATTCCCTCAGAATGTTCGTGGTCCGCAGAATAATAAGATCGATCTGTATATTTCCTATAACTACGTAACCCACTTTACTCTTACCACAATTACTGGTGGAGAGGTATGGATGTACAACTATGATAATTTCTGGTTTGCTCCTGTTGTGAGTGGTCTGAAATCTCCTAAGTACAAGGTTACTGTGGTATTCGAGTTCTTGGAACTGAACAGAAACGTTTCAGGTCAGAGTTTATGTATTCCTTGTATGAGTGACTTCCAGATTTGGGATGATTATACCAATAGTCTCATCAAATTCCCTGGACCAGAGTATATGCCAGATGGAACCTATTACGGACACTATAGAAATGGTACTGGAGTAGGAGCAAGGTCGTATGCAATTCTAAGTACCAAAGAGACTTCTAATCACATGTACTATACCAAGAATGACTTTGATGCATTCCCTATGAAACCGCATCATATCAAGTGTTATTTCTATACTAAGGATTGTGTACCTGAGACAGCAATTGGTTGGAGATTTGATTCATATACTGATACGTCACAGTATGGTCATTATGGAGATTACCTGAAGCCTGAATGGAATAACCACGATTATCGTATATCAACTGGGTATGATGAGATGAGACAGAAATCTCTTTCACCCTTTAGAATTTTAAGAACACCTTATAGTTCAGCTGACACATACGAAAACCTAAGAGGTCAGTTGGGAACTTGTTACTTCCCTAATGTTTTAAATGGCGATTCAAATCATGATCATCGTGTTGATAGAAGAACACAAAGAGATGGTACTAAGATTGAGTTCACTTTCTACACTAACCACCCTATTACAAGATTTAGTGTCTATGAAGGTGATAGATTTTCTTATGCTTATTATGACAGTGGGAAAGCATGGACTGATTCTTTCGTAAAGAAGATGAGAGTATCAATGTACTGGGATGATGAGTTAAAGAAGACACAAATCTATGACAGAACTGCTAGAGGTGTGATTAACTTTAAGTTAGATGATGCTGATAGAATTGAGGATGTTCAGTACACTCCAGAGGTAGAGTTACCATCAGTTCGTGATGCTGATCTGAATATGTTAGAGAGTACAATGGAGTACAAGAAACCTTATACTGTTAAGGTATCAGGATTAGTAGGTGGATCAGTTATCAATCAGACTAAACCAGTAGAGTTTAACTACACTGCCAACCTTTTAGGTGAAGTGGAAATTGATGTTGATCCTATCACTGATTTTAATACTACTGACATTGACCTAGAGTTTGATTACCTCTCAGACCGTGAACATAGAAGTGTTTACTCTCATAAGATTGACCTTTACACTCCTAACCAGATCACCTTGGATTACGAGAAACTTTCTTCAGGTAACTTAAAGTTCAACGTTCATGGTGGTGTCAAGGATGCTGAAATCAATTGGATCTTCCCAGAGAACCCTAATTTTGATACTGATGGTTTAACTGTGGTTGTTCAAAAGGATACTGTTTATGATGCTGACGGCAACGGAACTCTGATTATTGATCCTACTTTATTAGCAAGTCTGGATACCGTCAAAGTTCAGGTCAAGTTCGCTAAGCAAATTCAGGAAGTCGTTATTAGAGAGCCACAGACCGAACCTCAACCAGAAGAACCTCAAGAACCAACTCCTGAGGAAACCGAGCCTGAAGAATAATTGAGGAGAGAAATAATGTTTATTGAAATGTTGAACGAAGCGAATGAATTGAACGAAGTGATAGCTTCTTACAAGAAAGTTCCAAAACCACAAGTTGATATTACGGCTAGCAAATTGCCTATTAACCACAAAATTAGACATGGGTTAGAGGAGTATCTGAAGGAGTATAACCTAACCTTAAAAGACCTACATCAAGCTATTCTTGCTAAGAGAAATAAACTCAACAAGGATATTCGTGAGAAAGATCCAGAGAAGATTAAGGCTATTGAGGAATTCTATACTAAACTTCCAAAACACAGGGTTGTAATTTTCGCAAGCACAAATAGAGAGAATGATAGTGCGCTTCACACAGAAGAAGATGCCTATGTATTCGACATGCTAACTAAAAAGTCATTCTGTTTATTAGCCGATAACCCTACTACATCAAGTATAGAGGAGAAGCACTTCGAGAATTTGAATGTCGTTCTAAGACAGTTCGAGAGGTTATCTCAAGATGTTATGAATTATCATTGTTTCATATACTAAAATTAAGGGGAGCAGTTGCTCCCCTTTCTTCTACAAGACTAACACCCTTTCGTGTATGCCTAGTGACTTAAAATCATCAAGATAAAGTTCATAATCAGAGATACACTCCTCCTCAACCTTAAATTCAAGTATGCCCTTTACGACTATTATAAGGGCAAGACGTTACAATACATTGATGAACAGCTATATCCTAAAGGCTCAGTATTTGAGTATAATGGAGACCTATTCTATGTCCTACAAGACTATACAGATGAAGAATAAACCCTTTACTTTCAACGAAATAAAGGTTATAATAAGAGGGTGAAAGAAATTTCACCCTTTATTTTTGGAAGTAAATAAATTAAAATTTTTATGGAGTCCTAAATGATACAAGATACAAAAGAATTAAAGAGTTCAGAGTTCATTCCTTTAAATGAATTTCTGTTAGTAAAACCAAAAGAAATGGAGACTGAGGAAAAGTCTGCTTTTGGTATTATTATCGAGAAGAAACCATCTATCACAAACCGTCCAGGAAGTGGTCAGGTCATTTCAGTCGGTAGAGATATTAAGGATATTACAACAGAAGATTACGTATTATTCCCAAATTCTCAGGGTATTGACATCGAATTCTCAGACGGTAAATTCCTATTACTAAGATACACTGACATTATTGGTATGAAGAAGCACTAAGAGGTTTTATGACAGAAGTAATTCCAAAGGATCAGGTCAGCCTCGCTTCGATGAAGAATCGTGCTGACACTTTAGCGCAAAAGATGAATAAACTTACGGATACTCTAATGTCCAATATTCAGACTGCCGAAGAACTTCATATTACCGGAACTGAAGTTATTGAAAGTGTGGAGGAGAAAACTGAGGATGTCGATCTATACGCTTCAGACATAAACCCTTTGGAGTTATTGAACCTTGAGAATCTTCTGGAAGACTTCAAGTATATTCGAGATTCTTTACGAGAAGTTTCTGATAATGCGCGAAAGATCTTATCCCAAACTGCTTGCCAAATTCAGGAAGGTAGCGGGGATCTCGGAGATGATCCTGTTGATCCTACTGATTTGATTAACAGTTATGCTATTCTTAACAAAGCTTTAACTGATAACATGAAAATGTATGTTCAGGCCTATAAGGAAATCTCTAATATTATTCTTAATATTGACAAGGTCAAGAACAGTAATGCAGTTAAGAATGCCGAAGTCAAGAACGGTGTTAATAATGTTAACAATACACAGATTAACATCAATGTTCAGGATGAAGTCAAACCTATCAGTACACAAGAAATCTTAAAACAATTGAGGAATAAATAATATTGTTTAAGGAGAAATAAAATGATCGTTTTAGAAACTTTTACACTGGGAGACAAGGTCTATCACAAAGGTGACAAGATTGAGAGCGTTTCCCAACGTTTTATCGATTTAGGTTTAGTTAGCCCTGAGAAATCTTCAAAGGTTCTAACTGAAGAGGTTAAACCAGCAGAGGAAGTTCTTCTGACTGAGGATACTTCAGATGTTGAAGTTGAAGTCGAGGAGAAACCAGTCAAGACCGTTAAACCTTTAAAGAAAACTAAGTAAGACCTAACCGTACGAAGATACGGAAAACATCGAAAAGATGGCACAAACGTACGACTTTTAGGAGGGATTTTCCCTCCTTTTTTTATGCACGAAAAGCTGATAAATATTCGAAAATTATTACGAGGATTTTTAAATGGCAAATAAGATAAATGAACTTAAACTGGCCCTTGGTGCCGGAGCTCGTGCAAATAAGTACAGAATCAATTTTACCTATCCAACTGCAGTTGACAGTGGAACGGATCTATCCGAGTTTGATGTTTTAGCTCATAGCACATCATTCCCTGGCAAGACTATAGGCCAGATTGAGGTTTACAATCAAGGCAGAAAGCTACTATTATTTGGTGATACCCAGTTCCAGAACACTTGGACCATTACCGTGTATAATACCGAAGATCATTCAATTCGCCGCGCAATGTTAAACTGGATGAAAGCCTGCGATAACTTCCAAGAGAATAAACATAGTGGTGTTCCTGCTGAACTTATGGTTGACATGTCAATTGAGCAGTTAGATTCTGCAGGTAATGGTACTGCAAAGTATACTTTCCATAATGCATGGATCAGTGAAGTTGCCGATACTCAGGTTGCTGATGAAACTCAGGACACAATTCAGGAGTTTGATATCACTATCACTTACACAGATTGGGTAACTGGCAGTGATGAGGTTGATAATCCATTAAAGGCTAATGCATCTACTTTAAATCCTACTGCATTATAAGGAGATTAAATGTTTGTTTCCTTGGAAAAATTCTTCTCAGACTATCGTATTAAGAATGGTCAGGCACCTAATGAAACCGTTCTTAATCGCGGTTTAATGAGATTGAAGAGAGAAATCAGGGAACTGCAGTCAATCATCGACATAATTTCTAATCAGGATATTGAAGAATATTCACCGGGCAGAATTTATGAGGAAGATGAGTATGTAATGTACAGTGGTTCCTATTATAGATCAAGATGTGACCACAACTATGCCAATAAGATCACTAATCAGAACTTCTGGGAGTTGGTAACTTTACCTTCCATTAAGGATGGCACCACTAAAACTCATTGGCAAAAGTTTGAGTCGGTTCCTGACCAAATTACTTTCAGAACTGAATTTAACATGTCCGAGAGACCTATGTTATTCATCGATGGTATTCTGCAGGATCCAAGCATGTATACCTTCAACAGTAGATCCGTGACTTTGGTTGAACCAATTAAATCCGGCCGTAGAGTTGTAGTTCTATATGGTTACAATTTTGACAGTTCTCTATATCTACCTTATCGCGAATTTGTTGCCAGTGTTAATCAGGATATTTTTGAAACTCCTTTCCAGCTGGTGGAACCTCATGTTTTCGTTAATGGTGTTTTAAAACGTAGTGATAGTTACGTTTTTGGCCGAAACTATGTGCAATTTCCGCAAGGTTTAAAAGAAGGTGACGTGGTCGTAGTGGCCAATGGTAACAAGGTCGGCATGGACTGGTATAACCGTACGGAAATTGATAATCTCCTAGGTTCCTACTATAAGAAGAGCGAGACCTACAACCGCGACATCATGGATGTAATGTTGAGTTCTAAAGCGGATCTTCCTTATGTTGACAACACCTTCAGAAAGATTTCCGACAGCTATAGCATAGTTGAAGTCAACAACATTCTAGGCGGATATGTTCAATATGATGAATATACTAATGGAATGAACGGTAAGGCTGATTGGGGTACTACCTTATCTGACTATAGAATCGAAGATGCATATACCAAAGAACAGGTCAAGTATGAGATTGATAATTCTTGGGAGAACCAATTTTCAGGTGGTCGTCTCAGAGTTGAGCTGGATGGTAAAGCTGACAAATCAAGCACTTTAGATGGTTATGGTATCACCGATGCATATAATCGTGATGAAATTGATCTTAGATTAGACCAATATGTTCTTAAGTCTGATTATGAACCTGATGATATTGTTAACCTGATTTCCGGTAACAAAAATTTAAGCGCTGGTTCCTTAAATGGCTATGATTATACCCAGTTTATGCGAACCGATGCCAAAACCTCTAACATAGGTGGCATAGATGTAAGAACAGAAGTCGATGAAGAGCATCATCTGGAATTAGGTAAAGAACCTGTTGAAGTTAAGTACGAACTTGATAATCAGCAGTTCAATGTTGAATATAGTAAGGATGGTAATCATCATTACATTAACATTGAAGGCGAATTTAAAGGTGACTTTGATTTCAATATTCTGGATGTGGGTATTTGTAATCCCGATGATTTTAACTGGACAGTTTATGTTCAACCTACTGTGAGCGGATTCCGTGAAGACTATATTCCTAGAGAATATGGTAATGGTTACACATTTACTAAGAACATTCGTGAGAGTAAAGCTTGGGAGAATACTTTTTATCATTTTGGATATGTGGAAATTATTGGCAGTGTCCAAAGATCCTTTGTGGTGCATCTAAAGTCATTCTTCAGAAACGGAAGTCTTGAGATGATTCCTAGCTTGGCTCATTACAAACTAGTTGGTGTAAGAAAACAGCAATCTGTTTTCCTAAGGTTCAATCAAGGTTCTGCTTCTATCGACAAGGTTTATGATGTAACCAGCACCGAAGAAGCATATCAGATGACAAGGTATTCAAACACAAGGCCTTTAGCAGAAAATGTTCTGGAAGACAGCTATAGATCAACCGAACAACCGCAATATCGCATTGTTGGCTATTGTTCCAGATATACATTCCTATCCGGAAACAACATTCAGGTTATCTTTACCGGCTTACCAAAAGACACTCCTTTTGATGTCTCCTTTGATAAGGACGTAACTATAATTCATCAGGATGAGTTATCGGATGGTACTGGAACTGCTAAAATCATCTTTAATACAAATATTGAAGGAGACATTATAGTAAGTTGTAGTTCTAAAAACTGCAGAACCGGATATGTTAAACTCAATATTGTTGACAGTGTTGATGATGATATTGATACTACAATGGTATTTGGTGAAACACCTTGGAACCACGCAGTATTCACAAATGGTAATACTAAGTATCCATTACAAAGTGAGAAACCTTTTATTATTGATGTTGATCACAGACTAATCGATGCATATGAAGATTCGGAGGTTTCATTCGAGGTAAGAACTGACGCTCCTAATATCAGGTGCTCGGGTCTAGATTGCAAAATCAATACTAAGGAACCTAAGGGCGACATGAATTGCTTCGAAGTTGTAATCCCAGTAGGTAGTTTATCTGAGGATGTTACTGCAAACCTAGTAGTAACCGCTTACGATGATGAATACCCAATGAGAAATTACAGTATCACTCAGGTTATCAACATGCAAACTATTAAGATTGTGCTTCCTGATTTAATCAGTGTACCTCTTGGCCAGTCTGTAGTTGTCCCAATGTCATGTAATGTTCCTGCTAGTGAAATTACAGTTTCTGTAGGTGAAATCATTGCAAACATTGTTATCAACGAAACCTGTACTGAGGCCACCGTTAACGGTCTGATTTTGGGCAACAGCTACGTCGAGATCAGATGCCATAACACAGTTGTAAGGTCTGATGTCGTGGTTTACGACCCCGCAGAAACTGAAAACCCGGATGTTCCGGAACCAGAGGTAACTCCAGAGGAACCTGGAGTTCAGGAACCTGAAAATCCTGAACAGACTGAGGATTCTGAAACAGAAGAACCTTAATTCATAAGAGGTTGATTACAAAGGGGATTATCTTTTGATAATCCCTTTATTTTTTCCTAATTTCACATTATAATAGAAATATCGGAGAAATGATTATGTTTGATGATTTAGATTACGATGAACTGATTAAGGTTCTGACTCCCACTGAGGAAGATCTTAAAGAAAAACAAGATATAATCCTGAATGGAAAAGAAGATGTCCTGGATATTACTTTTCAGATAATTGTGATGACCGTTGGGATGATACTGACGAATATGGTTTAGATGGAGATTACGGTTTTGATGGATTCTAATTTTCTAATTTATTCAGGAAACATGTACAGATTTAGAGAGAAAATGCAAAGAGTTATCTCTAAGGCAAAGAAGTACAACTGTGATGTTACCTATATTGAAGGTGAAACTGTTCTAAGAAATATTGACGGCACACCTAAGAAGTTCGTATCCGTTAAGGTACAAGGTCTAGTCAGAATTTCTGAGGATTACGAGGCAATAGGTAAGGTACAATCTACTAAAGATGCTACCTACATAAGACTTTTTGACGGTACTAAGAGAGCAAACCTTTCTGAGTCAGAATTGACTTGTAAGCACTGCGGAAAGAAGTTAAAGAGAGGAGTCCTTCTAAGAAATATCAAGACTCAGGAAGAAATGTTGGTAGGTACAGAATGTGCTAAGGGTTATCTTGGAATAGATCTTCAGTACTTAGCATTTCTTGCTCAGTTTGAGATACTAAAGAGAGATCTTTACGAACCAAGAGAACACAAAGAACCATTCTACTACGATACAGAAAAACTGACCTTAGCAGGCATTTATGTAGGAATGACAAAGGGTATTGAACCTAAAGAGTTTTCTTGGAAAGCATGTACTCTTTATAAGATGCTAATGAACAAAGGAACTCACGTAAATCACGAAATTCTTGAGATTTATAACCGTATCGATGATATGAGAGATAATGCTCAGAGAATTATCGAAGAGTTACAATTAGATCCTACTTATAAGGTACTATATGATACGGAGAAAACTCCTTACGACTATGCTGAGTATATTCTACTAAAGTTAAGAGATTTCTTTCCAGTTATTCAGGACACCTCTAAGTACTATGGAAATGTTGGAGATAAATTTGAAATAAAGGGTAGATTAGAATTTCTCACTACTTTTGACAACGAATGGGGTGGTGGAAATATCTATGAAATAACTGATTTAACTGACCCTGACTATCACTTTAAGTGGTTTACTACTAAGGATGTTCCTGACGGAGAATATAATCTAAAGGGTATCATAAAAAGTCACTCAGAGTACAGAGATAGAAAAGAAACAATTGTAAAGAACGTGAAGATACTATGAATTTAGATATATCAACAACTAATGTATGCAACTTAGGTTGTACCTATTGTTCCGAGGGGCATTACTCTCAGGAACTTATAGAGGAACGTAACCTAAAGGGTAAGACCAAAGTCTCTCCTAAAGAGATCCGAAGAATTTTTGAAGAAAAGGGTGATGTCCATAATATCATTTCTTTCTGGGGTGGCGAACCTCTAATGAACTTTGATTTTATTAGAGAGACTATACAAGAATTCTTTCACGATAACGTTACATTTTTCTTTTATACTAATGGTATCTTTATTAAGAAGTATATTGATATTCTTGATGGTCTGAATAAATTTCTAGGTGAATTACCACCTTATCTTGTTCAGGGTATCCCTCCACAGAGATTGTTTATTCAAATCTCTTATGACGGCAATCCTATACACGATAGAACACGAGTAAAGAAGAATGGAAAGGGTACATCTGAAGAAGTCAAGGAAGCAATTAAACTTTTACAAAATAGGGGTATAGCATACTCACTAAAGAGTACAATCTGCCCTAAAGATTTTAAGGATATGCACAAGGCATTTCTTGATGTTATTTCTCTTGGAAGTAGTTATTTTCCTACTCCAGACCTTACTAACACAACCGTAACACCAGAAGAACTAAGAGATTTAAGACTAAATCTTGCTCTTATTGCTAAGACTATTAAGGACAACGGTTATCCACATGAAATCTTTAAGTGGTTTAGTGATAGTAAAGCCAAGTGTAGTGCTGGAATTAACTACTTTGCGGTGAATACTAATAAGGATATAGTCGTATGCCACGGTGCTCTATACGGCACAGATCATATTATCTCAAGAGTTGATGATGTATTTGCGGCTAAGAAGTTAAACGACTTTTCAGAGAAACAAAGATACGACCTAGACAGAGCATATCAGGATTGCGATAATTGCGGAGTAAGATTTTGCATGAAATGTCAGTTTGCTAACTATAACCTTCATCCAGAAATTAAAAATTACAAAGATAGATGGTATAGCCTAAATGATAGTTTATGTGAAATCTGGCGGCTCAATACTAAAGTATACAATGCGCTATTGCTATCAATTAAAGGTGCGTAGGCACCTTTAAAATCAGTTGAACAGATTATTCAACATCTGGATCTGAGCATTAGAAGCGCTCAACAAACCATCCAGTTTTGAATATTTCTTAGTAATCATTTCCTTATACTTCTCTATATAAACATTGTTTCTTTCGAGTCTTGAATTAGCATCGTTTATACTATCGTTGATCTGTTCTTTTTGTTTAGAAATAATACTATCATCTTCTAAGTACTTGTCAACGGAATCCTTCATTACCTTGAACATTTCTTCAATCTTAGCTTGTTTCTCTGAAAAGCTCATTTCAGTTTCTTTATACTGGAGCTTTCCATGGCGATCGAAGGATAATCCGAGATCATTAAATTGATTGCCTATAGTGTTCTTGAGATCATCCTTAATTCTGCGAATTGAAGAATTACCGGCAAGTAAACCGCCATCATTATTGGACTTGCCATCAGTATAGGTATCACGTTTTGATAATCCGTCTAACTGATTGATCAAGTTGTTGAAGTTATTGACAAAATCATTGATTTGTTCATCTTGAGATTTCTTATCCTTAGAAATCTGAACATTGCCTTCACTAACAAAGTTAGCATGGATCTTTAGACCTTCAATTTGATCGAAGTCATTAGTATCCGATTGAATCTCATTGCCATTAACTTCAATAATTGCTGGTTTAGCATTTTGTTTTTGAACCTCGGCATCAATATCGTTAGCAAGATCTCCGTTAAAACCTACATCGAAATCGTAATCATAATTTAAAGTAAGAACATATCCACTACTACTATTAACCAGACTGGCTGATACCCCGTAAGGATTATTTTCATTGATATTACGACGAATGCTTACAAGACTGTCGCCGGAATTTACGGTGATTGAAAATCTCTTATTGTCCCCGAGGTCGAAATCAATCGTGCCACTGTGAAAGTTATCAGTAAAGTCCCTACTAAACTTATAGGTTGTCTTAGCTTTTTCAGCAACCTGTTTAACCTTAATATTGAATTGATCTTCATTAGCATCTTTTGTAGTTTCTACATCGAAACCATAAAGATCATTCTTTCCAGAGCCTTCAGTAAGAGTCTTATTGACGTTGAAGTTATCTTTAGTCTGCAGGCTATCACTGAAGCTAGACATATAAGAGCTTAACTTACCTAAGCCACTCAGTGAGTTGTTATAAGTCTGAATTTTATTCTGAATGCCGCTGTTCATTGAAGTAGTCTTAGCCTGAACACTGGCTGTAACAATACTATTAAGATCTAAACCACTAAAAGAAATTGCGTCCATAGGAATTTCCTCCATTTTGTTTATGAAATATTTAGAGCATAAATAGTAAAAACTTTAGGAAAAATGATGAAAATACCTGAGCATTCTGTAAAGGAATCATTAAAAATAGCGAATGAATTGTTGAAGAAACGAAGAAAATTCAATCCGCGGGATTTTGTTCCGGGGAGAGTTTTTCTAGGCCGTTATACTCCTAAACATAAGGATTTAGTCCATGACAAAAGACCTTTAGTTCTGATCCTTAGGGTAAATTCGGTTCATACTTTGGGATTGAACTTACACTGGATTCCTTACACCTTTAGGATCAAATTGGTGAGAACGATCCTAGAGAAAAACAAAAATAACATTCTTAAAGGAAAATCCATCGATTTCAAATACACCGATCTCAGGCCTTTATTGAAGAACCCTGGTTACAGAAAGTGTGTCCGTCTATATTGCAATGTCGGATTTTCAAAATTTGGTGTTCTGGTGCCGCCGGAACACCTACTAGATATGGCCCGATTGAATGCTGCGATCTTTAGTCGGAAAGTTAAACTTTGATAAATAACTTAAAATTTTGGAGAAAAATATTATGGAAAATTATGTAAGATATGCTCGTGAGCACAACTTCAGTAAGTTCAATGATTCAGTTCGTACCGAACTGACCAAAAAGCTTTGTACTGATCCACGTGTCCAAGATTATATGGAGAAGAAGGAAATGTATAAAGATGTTCAGGAGCAGGTTGCAAATGCAACTAAGCTAATTAAAGGAGAGCAATAATGGCTTTAAAACTAATGTTTGAAGATGATGCAAATCTTCAATACGAAACTAAGGAGATCCTGAACGAGGCCACAGGTAAGACTGAGAAAAAGTATCATATTCGTGGGACTTTTTCAACTATTGGCATGCGTAACCGTAATGGCCGTGTTTATTCTAGGGCCCTGTGGGAGAGGGAAGTCCAGAAGTATCAAAATGTAATAAATAGTGGTTCCATTAACACTTTAATGGAAGTTGAGCACCCACCACGCACAGCTGTAGATCCAATGAAAGCAGTTGCCAAGATCCAGTCTCTGACTATCGAAGGTGATCGTGTAATCGGCGATGCAGTTTTACTTGATAATCCTTCCGCGGATCAAATCAAAACTTTGATCGACAATGGTATTAAGATCTCCGTTTCCTCAAGAGCTTGTGGTAGTTATGATGCTACCGGCAATGTAAAAGAATTCAACTTAATCACTTATGATATCGTCGCTAACCCATCCGATTACAATGCTACCATGAATGGTATGTGCGAGTCCCATATGTTATGTGAAGGTGTGGTTCAGGATCTTAATTATGTTCTTAACGATGATGGAGTTCTTGTTCTTGAGTCACAGGAAAAAGAAGAGCCTAAAGAAGAGCCTAAAGAAGAGCCTAAAGATGAACCAAAGGAAGCTAAGAAAGAAACCTTTACAAAGGCTGATGTTTCTGAGGCAGTGATTTCACGTTTTGATAATTTCCTAGGTGATCTATTAAAGACCGTAAGTACTGATTCGCTAAAAGATGAATACTTAAAGAATGAAAACCATATTCGCGAAGTCCTTCCCAAGGATGCATTTATTCGTAAGGTAAAGACCCTACGAATTCGTATTTGTGATCCAGATAGCAATCTTTACGATACTAATTTTATGGACATTCATGCTAAGGCAACTGATGAATTATCAAAACTTGACATTGCCGAACTGTATGACAAACTTGTGGATAAATTAAAGAGATATCCTTCAATAGATATTGCTAAGCTTAAGTATATCTACTTAAATCGCGGTGATATCGATGTTCAGGAAACTCTAAATGGTTTACCAAGAATATAAATAAAATAAATTCTTTATTAGGAGTATAAAATGCTAGAGAAGTTATTGGAGAGTATTGATAAGTCAGTACTTACCGACGAATTAAAGGGCCAGATCGCTGAGGAGTTTAAGGCTGCGGTTGATCAGAAGGCTGAGGAAGTTGCAAACGAAAAGATTGCAGACAAGAAGGAAGAGCTTGAGAAGGAACAGGCTGATAAGAAGGCTGAACTTGAAGAAGCTTATGACGCCAAGTTAAACACCTTAGACGAAGAGTGTGAGAACTTAAAGGCTGAACTTGAGAAGGAAAAGGCTGAACTTGAAGAAGCTTATGACGCCAAGTTAAACACCTTAGACGAAGAGTGTGAGAACTTAAAGGCTGAACTTGAGGAAGCCTACAACGCTAAGCTGGACACTTTAGACGAACAGTGCGAAGAGTTCAAGGCACAGCTTGAGGAAGAGTATCAAGCTAAGATAGATAAGCTTGATGAGATGGCTGAGAATTACATCAACGATAAGGAAGCAGAGTTAACTGAAGCTAATAACGCTATGATGCAGAGAGCTATCGATGAGTTTATGGATGAGTGCTATGAGAGTCTACAGTCTGATCTAGATGTAGAGAAGTGCAAGGCTATCAATGAGTCATTCTCAAACTTCGCTTTACTTGCAGGTGTTGATGCTATGGACATTGCTGATCATCGTGATGAATCTTCATTCAAGGCACAGTTAGAAGATTTAACTGATCGTTACAATGATGTAGTTAATGAGTCAATTGAGAAGGATGCTGAGATCGTTGAACTCAAGGCTACAAATGACCGTCTGATGAAAGTTGGTGTAATTACAGAGATGTGTGAGGGCCTATCACTGGTTCAGAAGGATAAGTTCATTAAGTCAGCTGAATTAGTAGAATTTAGCCCTGATAAATCATATGTTGATAGATTACAGGTATTAAAGGAGTCTCTGATTGAACCTGAGGCTAAGGAACCTGAGAACCATGAAAATGTCATCAATGAGAATAAAGAGGAAAAGCCAGCTAAGTCAAGCTTCGAAGAGCGCTTTTCAAGATTCTTATAATATAAATAAATTAAAATTTACCGAATTTCTATATAAAGGAGTATAATTAAATGGAAATCTTAAACGAGAGTCACGTAGAAGGTTTAATGAACTCTGAGCAGTTTGCCCCACTATGTGAAGCTGATAAGTCAACAATGCATCTGTTACTTCAGAATGCTATGAATGAGGCAAACTCCCTGAATGAGGGTACTGATACTGGCGCTATTGCACAGTTCACCCCAATTCTAATGCCTCTTGTTCGTCGTGTTTATCCACGTCTGATTGCTAATGATGTTCTAGGTGTTCAGCCTATGACTATGCCTACAGGTTATATCTATGCATTAACCAACCAGTACATTGGTGATGGTTATACCCATGCAAATCCAAATAACAAGGCAATTATCGTTGAGGCAGCTGCTGATCATGGTCTAAAGGTTGGCGATACTGTATTCACCGATGGTAAGGTTCTATATGTAGAAGGCACTAAGGTTTTAGTATCCTATGATACTGCTTCAGCTACAGCTGCTTACAAGGTTCCAGCTGCTGGTGAGACTTTTGGTACTTCCGTTGTTAAGGCTGTATATTCTAACGAAGCTGCATTCTACCGTATCTTCAAGAACTACACCGGTACTATGACTACAGCTCAGGCTGAAGTTAAGGGTAAGGATATGACTGAGATTGGTTTCTCAATCACCAAGAAGTCTATCGAAGCCCGTGCACGTAACCTGAAGGGTCGTTACACCGTTGAAATGTATCAGGATCTGAAAGCTCAGCATGGTCTATTAGCTGATGAGGAGATTATGTCTCTGTTATCATATGAGATGCAGGCTGAAATCGATCGTGATGTTGTAGACTTCGTAAACAAGAATGCAACCCAGTTACCAGATACCCAGTTCCCTACTTTAAGTGGTTCAGTATATAATGGCCAGGGTCGTTGGGAGATCGAGCGTTACAGAACTGAGGCAATTCGTATTTCAAATGAGGCTTCAATGATTGGTGTTGATACCAAGCGTGGCCAGGGTAACATCCTGATCGTATCTCCAAAGGTATGTTCAATGTTACGTGAGGTTGGTAGATTCCAGACCGCTCCAGTTGGTAACACTTCTCTGAATGTTCCAACCGTAGGTGGTGTTGCAGGCACCTTTGATGACCGTTTCAAGGTTGTTGTTGACCAGTATGCAACTACAGATTATATTACCACTCTGTATAAGGGTGACGATCGTAGAGACGCTATGGGCTTTTTCGCCCCATACGTTCCATTGAGCTTCACCAACGTAATGGATCCAGAGTCAGGTCAGCCAGCAGTTATTGCTAAGGTTCGTTACGGTCTAGCAACCATCCCTGGTGTAATCAGCGCTGAGGCTAACGATCGTGCTAAGACCTATGCACGTTCATGGTCAGTTGATTTCGCTAACACCGTTCTTGCAGGTAACCACTACAACTTCGGTCAGGTTTAATAGTTAAAACCTAAAATAAAAAGACTCCTTCGGGAGTCTTTTTTTATGTCTATTAAAATCATTATAAATACCTAAAAGGAGTTTTAAATGAAATTCAAAGAACTTTACGAAAGTGTTTATATGAATGAATCTCTTAAGCAGGACATTCATAAACTGGTTCTTCAAAACACTATGGAGGAACTTGAAAAAATTCTAAGCCGAACCACTTATCAGTTACATATGTTTAAAGGAGCTGGATTTAATGCCGAGCACACCTCGATCCACTTAAATCTAAACATGCCTTATAAGAAGGTTTCCGGTAAAGATCTGGTATCCAGATATGAGAAACAGACTTGTGATGATAAACACAAGGAATATCTACAACACTTCTATATTGCAGTTAAACCAGTTGATAAAGAAATTGAGAAACTTATTCCTATTGTTAAGAAACGATGGCACGATAATAACATTAACGGGCATAATGTCTATGATGACTCAGATAAAGCCAGAATGTTCAATATGGATGATGACGCTTTTAAACTTCGTAGATCTAATCCAGTATGTGAAGTGTTTATTATTGTGGAAAATCTCGAGGACGACCGCATCCGTTGGTCTGTTCAGAAGATTACTACAAATGTTAACGACTTTGGTGGAATTAGCAACAAATATGTTGATGTCAGTGGTAATATCTATGCTTCAAAAACTGAAACTAAGAAGGATCTAACTCATCTAAAGAAATACCAGGTATTTGAGATTTTCCCTAGAGGTGAGAAATATAAATCCGGCATTGGCCATGACTTAATGGGTGATCTAAACAGATTTAGTAAAAATCATGGCATTGAATACAATAAGAAGACCGGAGTTATGAAATACACTAATACGGAAGATCCTAATGAATGGATGCATTGGTAAAAATTAAAAGGTCCTTAATTAAGGACTTTTTTTAATTTATAAGGTTAAAGATGGAAGTCCAATATTTCCCAACGTTAAAATGTAACTTAAAATGCGATTACTGTGTATCACACGGTAGTACAGAGTTTACACTTAACGAGAATAGAAATAC
>Ga0326513_10000667_pt1 | contig 29212 bp, 22 predicted proteins | sample 2_2465_0518_D_FD_203654 | JGI IMG/M metagenome (GOLD analysis project Ga0326513, IMG submission 203654) | Bovine rumen microbial communities from UC Davis, California, United States - 2_2465_0518 | ecosystem: Host-associated > Mammals > Digestive system > Stomach > Rumen | place: USA...
CGCTCATTACAAGAATCAATGATGGAACAGGCGGATGCCGATGAAAGCCATTGCCATTCCGTACTTGTCGGCAGTGGCAATCACATTGTCGTCGCGCACCGAACCCCCGGCCTCGGCAATCCACCGGACGCCGCTCTTGTGGGCGCGTTCGATGTTGTCGCCGAAGGGGAAGAAGGCGTCGGAACCCAGGGAAACGCCCGTGTTCTGGGCCAGCCATGCTTTTTTCTCATCGCGTGTGAAGACGGCAGGTTTCTCGGTGAAGAAATTCTGCCAAACGCCTTCAGCCAGCACGTCGTCATGATCCTCGCTGATGTAAACATCGATGGTGTTGTCGCGGTCGGCGCGGCGTATACCTTCCTTGAATGGCAAGTTCAGAACCTGAGGCGCCTGACGGAGCCACCAGATGTCGGCCTTGTTGCCGGCCAGACGGGTGCAATGGATGCGGCTCTGCTGTCCGGCACCGATGCCGATGGCCTGGCCGTCCTTGACATAGCAAACTGAATTGGACTGGGTGTATTTGAGGGTGATGAGGGCAATCATCAGGTCGCGGCGTGCCGCCTCGGGGATGTCTTTGTTTCGGGTGGGGATATTGGCAAAGAGGGCGGGGTCGTTGAGTTTCACCTCGTTGCGGAGCTGCTCGAAGGTGATGCCGAAGACCTGCTTGCGTTCGAGGGGTTCGGGCTTGTAGTCGGGATCCATTTGGAGTACGCAATAGGTGCCCTTGCGTTTGTTTTTCAGAATCTCAAGTGCTTCGGGTTCATAGCCGGGCGCAATCACACCGTCGCTGACCTCGCGGTTGATGAGTTTTGCAGTGGCTGCATCGCAGACATCCGAGAGAGCGATGAAATCACCGAAGGAAGACATGCGGTCGGCACCGCGTGCACGGCAGTAGGCCGAGGCAAGGGGCGTGAGTTCGTAGTCGTCGGTGAAGTAAATCTTCTTGAGGGTGTCGGTGAGGGGAAGGCCTACGGCAGCACCGGCCGGAGAAACATGTTTGAACGAGGTGGCAGCGGGAAGTCCGGTAGCCTCCTTGAGTTCCCTGACCAACTGCCAGGAGTTGAAGGCATCGAGGAGATTGATGTAACCGGGACGGCCGTTGAGCACAGTGAAGGGAAGCTCTCCTTCTGTCATGAAGACGCGGGCGGGCTTTTGGTTGGGATTACAACCGTACTTGAGTTCGAGTTCTTTCATTTTGTTTGAGAATAGAAATAGATGCTATAGAAGCTATAGATGCTATAGAAACTATAGTAAAAGCAGCGCAAATATAGCGTTTTCCGTGGAAAAACGGCGCGTTTGATAAGATTATTTAAGGATTTAAATATTTTTTGGAAGCCAAAAGCCCTGTTTTTGACGGAAAAATACTATCTTTGCAAACTGCAAATACTAAAAATATGGAGAAGAAAAACAGAATCATGACTGTAATGACAGTCGCCTTGGGTGTTGCAATCCTGCCGGCCTGCGGCAACGGAGACAGTTTATCGGAACAGCGTCCCATCGACAGGGAAGCCCTGCTGAAGAGGAACAGTCCGGAGGTGACGGCTTTTGACTCGCTGGCTTCGCTGACCGTGGGTAACGGAGATTTTGCCTTCACCGTTGACGCAACAGGTCTGCAGACCTTCCCCGTGGAATATGCCCCCGGTGTTCCGTTGGGCACACAGAGCTCGTGGGGGTGGCACTCGTGGAATAATCCCAAGGGATTCACCATCGAGGATACCTATGTGGAATATGACTTCGGTCACGGCCAAAAGGAACTCTATACGACCAAAAACAAAGAAAACGCCCGGGCAATGGAGGCATACAATTACTTCCGTGAAAATCCCCATCGGCTTCATCTCGGCAATATCGGATTCTATCTGCCGGAGGGGACGACCTATGCCTCGTTCTCGGATATCCGTCAGAAACTGGATTTGGAAGAAGGTGTGATAGAGAGCGAGTTCAGACTGGGCTCCCGGAAAGTAGAGGTGGAGACGGCCTGCAATCCCAAGGCCGATCAGATTGCCGTGAAAGTGGAGTGTGAGGAGAGTCCGCTCCCCATCGTCATCTCGATGCCGTATCCCACGGGCAAGCATGCTGACAATGCCTGCGACTGGAAAGACAACAAAGAGCTGCACTACACGTACGACACACTCAAAAATGCCAAACGGCTGGAACTGACCCATTGGTTCCCCAAAGTGGTCGTTGCAGAGGAGTTGAGCGCAGCCGTGGTTCACGACTATACTTACGGAGTGGCCATAGAATGGGGCGGCGAAACGGAAATGAAAATCGAGCGCAAAGGAGACAACCGGATTGTGCTCTATCCTTCGACCAAAGACTATGCGTTCACAGCCTGGTTTTATCCCATCGGAGACAAGGTCAAGGTAGCCGAATATGACGACCGCCGCCAGGAACCCCTGGATGCAGAAGGTGTTTTCGATGCTTCGGAGGATTACTGGAAAAATTACTGGCAGAAAGGCGCGATGGTCGATCTTTCCGGTACGGCAGCCGAAGGTGCCCGCGAGCTGGAACGCCGCATCGTGTTGTCGCAATATCTGCTGGCCGTCAACAGTGCAGGCAGTGTTCCTCCCCAGGAGACCGGTCTGACATATAACTCCTGGTTCGGCAAATATCACATGGAGATGATCTGGTGGCACCAGGCTCAGTTCGCACTGTGGGGACATCCCGAGAAACTGGACCACACGCTCCGCTGGTACAAGCACGTGGAACCTGTGGCCCGGCTCATCGCCCAGCGTCAGGGTTTCAAGGGAGTGCGCTGGATGAAGATGACCGATCCCTCGGGAACGGAAGCCCCCTCGAATGTGGGCTCATTCCTTATCTGGCAGCAACCTCATATCATATATCTTGCCGAACTGCTCTATCGGGCAGCTTCGGTGCAGGAAGCCCAGGGTGACCACAGTCTGAAAGTTCAGGATGTGCTGGACCGTTATTACGACCTGGTGCAGGCAACCGCCGAGTTTATGTTTGATTTTGCAGATTATGACGAGATGGGCGGCCGTTATGTGCTGAAGGGAGCCATTCCCGCTCAGGAAACCCTGAAAGCTTCCGAGACGCAGAATTCGCCATTCGAACTTTCGCAATGGCACTACTGCATGGGCGTGGCACAGTTGTGGAGGGAACGCAAGGGTCTCCAAAGGAACATGGAGTGGGAAGAACTTATCGACAAGCTCTCGCCCCTGACCTACATCTCAGAGACCGATGAAGACCTGACCGCAGACGAGAAGGCCTATATTGCCAAATATGGGAAACTGTATCTCGCAGCCGAAACGGCCCGCGACACCTACCGCGATATCCGCTATACTTCAGACCACATGGCCGTGCTGGGCGCTTTGGGTATCTTCCCCAAGACACCGCAGGTGAGAAACGATGTGATGGCCAATACGCTACACTGGGTATGGGACAATTGGAACTGGGGCAAGACTTGGGGATGGGACTATCCCATGACCTCGATGTGCGCCGCCCGGCTGGGTGAAAAACAAATTGCCGTCGATGCCCTTGTCGTTCCCAAACGAACAAACACCTATCTTGTCTCGGGTCACAACTATCAGGATTCAAGGCTCCGTCTCTACCTGCCGGGCAACGGCGGTCTGCTGACGGCGGTGGCAGCCCTTTGCGCCGGATGGGACGGTTGCGATGAAAAGAACCCCGGCTTCCCCGAAGGATGGAATGTGAAATGGGAAGGGTTGCAGCCACTTCCATAACCTGAAAAAGAACAGGTGAGTCTTTCCGATAAATACTGGTCATTGCCGGCACGACAACGCCGGGCCGTAGGCTGGGGCGTTGTCGTGGCAGCCATTGTGCTGTTTCTGTTACTGATGTGGGGTGTAATCAAAGGAATAGAGTCCCTGGCGGAATGGTTGGGGGAAGGCCCTTTGACAGAGGCGATCTGGAAGGGTTTTCCCGAAGGCAAGCGGTGGACAGACAGGAAGTTCGAGCTGAGGGAAAAACATCCCAAGCGTACCATGCATCTGTCGAAGGATTTCAACGATATCAACGACACGCAACTGGCAGCGGCCATGCGCCTGGGCATCAGTCCGTGCACAAAACGCGAAGAATTCGAAGGTTTGCTGAACGACGGAAAACTGGTAACGCTGGAAAACTGCAAATATTATAAACTGGACAGGCTGACACATTCCGTGCCTTATCTGGTGCCGGAGGCCGCGGATTTCCTTCTGGCTCTCGGGCAGCTTTTTCAGGAATACAGCGGTACAGAAACGCGATTTATCGTCACATCGGTGTTGAGGTCGGGTTCCGATGTGGGCAGTCTGAGCAAAGGCAATGTCAATGCCACGAAGAACTCATGCCACTGTTATGGGACAACCATAGACATCACTTACAACCGGTTCGACCATCACGGAGCCGCCCGTTCGGACGGGCAGCTCAAAGTTGACCTGTCCCGCGCGCTTTGGGATTTAAAGAACGCGGGACACTGCTATGTGAAATTCGAACGGAAACAGGCGTGCTTCCATCTGACGGTCAGACCGAGATGAAAAGTACGTGACGGGTGTTTTCATCCACCTTGGTAACTTCGGAAACGCGGAGGCCGGGAACCCACAGCACGCGGTCGTCGGCATCCACGAGCAGCCATGTGCTTAATTTCTGCAAGGGAGTGTAGCCTGCATTGCTGAAAAGGTCGGAAACCAGTTTTTCTTTTCCCTGCATGCCGAGCGGTGCGATTCGTTCTCCTCCTTCCCAATGCTTGAACCGGAGGGGACGTTTTACTTTTGCGGAGTCGGCATAGAAATCGTAGCGGTCGGCTTCACGAATTTCCTGACGGAGTCTGTCGGTGACGGGAAGCTCTTCCTGATGATGCCACGGCTGCGGCTCGTTGTCCAACGGAACAGGGGTGTGAAAGAGCGCGGGCACAATTGTGAGCCCGCCGGCCATTGCCCTGCGGTCCATGAAACTCCAAAAGCCGTCGTTGGCAAAAACTGTGTGTTTCCAATTGTCGAAAGCCTTGAACATAGAAGGAATCCAAGTGGGGATGATCCGGGATTCGGGATATAACAGATGAAGCAACGAGCGGAGTGTGGCTTCCGGATCGGGTTCGCGCAGCAGTTCGTGGAATCGGATGGTCTCGCATTCGAAGTCTTCCACCTTGCGGTGTTCAATGAATCGGGAACGGATAGCTTCCAAACCCTTGTCCATCACAAACTGAATATTGCTGAGATTCCGGGCGGTAACGCTGATGCCCCTGGCTGCGTTGGGATTGATTCGGGTCATCAGCGGCAGCAGCCGGTTGCGAATCCGGTTGCGGGTGTAGTCGTCGGAAAGGTTGGTGGAGTCGGTGACCCAGGAGATATGGTTCTCTTTCAGGACCGCCTGAATTTCGTCCCGCCACAGACACAGCAGGGGACGACGGTAGAAATCGCGGGCGGGGGAGATGCCCTGCAGGCCTGCCAGACCGGTGCCTCGCATCAGGTTGAAGAGGACGGTTTCGACCGAATCATTGAGGTGGTGGCCCAAGGCTACGTAGCGGACAGCTGAATCCGTCCGATGAAGCTCTTCCCAATAACCGTAGCGCAGTTCACGGCATGCGAGTTCCAAAGAAAGTTTTTTCTCGCGGGCATAGGCCGGCGCATCGAAGTGATGGGAAGTGAAAGGTATGCGCCAATCTTCGCAGAGCTGACGGCAGAAATGCTCGTCACGGTCGGCCTCTGCTCCGCGAATGCCGAAATTGAAGTGAATCGCGCGTACGCGGTAACCCAGCAGCCGGAGCAGATACAGTGTAGCAACAGAATCGCAGCCACCGCTGAGACCCACCAGAACAGAGGCATCACCGGAGCCGGACAGCATCACTTCGTCGTCGAAAAGACGATTCGAACGGATGAATGCAGATACTCTTTCAGAAATTTCCATAATTGCTGCAAAGATAGTGAATTTTGACGGATGGAGTTGCAACAAATGCGAAGAAAATGCCCGAAATTGCAAAAAATAGGGAAAATAATTGGAAATGTGAGAATTTTTCAATATCTTTGCGGCGATTTTAAATAGAAATAATAACAACAAGCATATGTTAATTGACAAAATCAACGAACTGAAGGCTGAGATTGAACAGCTTAAGGCAGACAATGCCGAGCAGATTGAGGCGATGAGAATCAAGTATCTCAGCAAGAAGGGCCAAATCAACGATCTGATGGCAGAGTTCCGCACCGTGGCTGCCGACCAGAAACGAGAACTGGGCCAAGCCATCAATGCGCTCAAGCAGGCTGCTACCGACAAAATCAATGCCCTCAGGGAAAGCGTTGCTTCCGAAGACCATGTGGAGGCAGATATCGACCTGACCCGTACGGCCTATCCTGCCGAGGTGGGTACCCGTCATCCCCTCAGTATTGTGAAGCAGGAAATCATCAATATCTTTACGAAACTGGGTTTCAGTGTGGCCGAAGGTCCTGAGGTGGAAGACGACTGGCATGTGTTCAGTGCCCTTAACTTTGCGGACGATCATCCGGCCCGCGATATGCAGGACACCTTCTTCATACAGCGTAATCCCGATGTACTGCTTCGCACGCATACTTCGAGCGTTCAGGTTCGTGTGATGACGACCCAAAAGCCTCCTATCCGTGTGATTTGTCCCGGCCGTGTCTATCGCAATGAGGCGATTTCTGCCCGTGCCCACTGTTTCTTCCATCAGGTGGAAGGCTTGTATGTGGATAAAAACGTGTCGTTTGCCGACTTGAAACAGGTGCTTCAGGCATTTGCAAGCGAAATGTTCGGCAGCGATACTCAGATTCGTCTGCGTCCCTCTTATTTCCCCTTCACAGAACCCAGCGCAGAGATGGATGTGAGCTGTACGCTCTGCCACGGTAAGGGCTGTGCGATGTGCAAGGGCTCCGGCTGGCTGGAGATTCTGGGCTGCGGAATGGTCGATCCCGCTGTGCTGGAAAGTTGCGGTATTGATTCCAAAGAATACACCGGATATGCTTTCGGAATGGGAGTAGAGCGTATTGCCAATCTCAAATACAGGGTCAATGACCTGCGTCTCTTCTCGGAGAACGATCAGCGGTTCCTGGACGAATTCGAGGCAGCGCATAACTGATAACCGCCGTTGTTAGAAAAGATACCCGAACCGTAAAATTAAAATCGCTCCTCCATGTGAAGGAGCGATACCTATTTAAATATATGAGACGAACGCTTTTCCTGTTTGTGAGCTTTGTGATGGGGATGACACTCCAGGCACAGCAGGTATTGCGTGTGCCCCGCAAAGAACAGGATAAGTGGCTGAAGACCCTGACAGAGGGCGGTATGCGACGTTGGGACAATGATTTTCTGAAGTTGGACGGCAGTGTCGTGGGATGTCTCATTTCAATGAACTATGTGGACGGCTACAAATGGGGTATTCAAGGGATTACGTTGGGCCACATTTACCGGGACTGCAGCCGTGTGGAAATCCGTCCGCGAGTGATGTGGGCTCAGGACAGACATGTTTGGTTGGGCGGAGGGACTCTGCGCTATCACATTACACCGTCCAGATATGGCTATGTAGAACTCAACGGCGGAAAATGGACCGAAGATTTTGACCGGAATCCAGTGCTCACAGAAGCGGCCAGTTCCCTGATTTCAAGTCTTTTCGGCTGGAACCGGGTGAAGCTGTACGAAAGAATCAATGCAGAATTCATGGGATCGATAGCCATGACAGGGGTAAGCCAATTCTCGGGTTATTTCAACTGGGAACAGCGTGCATTGATGGAGAATCACCGTGTGCACGGGTTGACCAAAGCAAAAGGAGATTCCAATATACCGAAGAACTATATTGTCGAACCGCATCTTCTAAACTTGCAGACCGCACCGCAGCAAAGATGGAATCTGTGGACAGCCGGCTTCCAGATTGACTATGTGCCCGGCCGTAAAATCCATGTGCTCAACGATATGGATGTGGAGACCAGCAGTAATCTTCCGACCTTTTCCCTTCGAGTGGACGGCGGATGGAACCATCCGGATGCTGATGAAGTCAACCGAGGGTTTCTGAGCATTGACCTGAGTGCAACATACACTTTCCTGCCGGAAGGCAGTCCCCATGTGCTGAAGACATATGCCTCGCTTGGCGGTTTTCCGGTGCACAAAGATGTCGATTTGATGGATTTCCGTCATTTCGATGCGGGAACTTTTTCCTGGGGAGAAAACAACGAACGAACGGGATATGCCTTCAACAGCCGGACGCTGGGAGATCTGCTGCAGTTTGCCCTGTTGAAGAATTACGAACTATCGACCGACCGCTGTTGGCTGGAGGCCCATGCCGAGTGGAATTTAGGCGGACAAGGCCTGAGCCAGTGGATTGAAAAATACGGGATGCACGACTACATGCAGGCACATCTTGTCAAGGTGGATGGCGCACCCCTCCACTCGGAACTGGGTTATGGGATAGATATGATTAAGAAACTTCGTCTTGGCGTTGCTGTCGGTCTGGACGACGGCAAATGGGACGGCGTGGCATTTACCTTCAATGCAAAGTTATAAAAATGGGTGCACCTTTAGCTGAAAGAATGCGTCCGAAGAAACTGGACGGTTATATCGGACAGAAACATCTGGTGGGCGAGAATGCAGTACTCCGCAGAATGGTGGAGTCGGGACATCTCGTCAGTTTTATCCTGTGGGGACCTCCAGGTGTGGGAAAGACCACACTGGCCAAAATCATTGCCAACACACTGGATCTGCCCTTCTATACACTGAGCGCAGTTTCCAGCGGGGTAAAGGATGTGAGGGACGTCATCGAACGGGCCAAAAAAGACCAGTTTTTTGACCCGCGCAGCCCCATTCTGTTCATTGACGAAATCCACAGGTTTTCCAAGAGTCAGCAGGACAGCCTGCTGGAAGCTGTCGAGCAGGGTATTGTGACGCTGATCGGTGCGACGACAGAAAATCCGTCATTCGAACTGATCCGACCGTTGTTGTCCCGGTGTCAGGTATATACGCTGAATCCACTCGGAGACCAGGATCTGATGGACTTGATGGACAGGGTGCTGAAAGAAGATGAAGTGATTAAAAACCGCAAGGTCGAAGTCAAGGAGACGCAGGCTTTGCTGCGCTATGCAGGAGGCGATGCCCGCAAATTCCTGAATATTCTGGATTTGCTCTGTGGAGAGTTTGCCGATTTGGACGACAGGAGTGCCCCCATTGTTATTACAGATGAGCTGGTGACCCTGAAACTGCAGGAGAATCCCATGGCATACGATAAGGACGGAGAGATGCACTATGATCTGATTTCGGCCATGATAAAGAGTATCCGCGGGTCTGATCCGGATGCTGCCGTCTATTATATGGCGCGGATGATAGAAGGGGGGGAGGATCCTCTCTTCATTGCCCGCAGGCTTGTCATCTCGGCCTCGGAGGATGTGGGACTGGCCAATCCCAATGCGCTGTTATTGGCCAATGCAGCCTTCGATGCAGTGAATAAACTGGGCTGGCCGGAAGGCCGGATTCCCCTGGCCGAAGCCTGCGTCTATCTGGCATCATCCCCCAAGAGCAACAGCGCCTATCTTGCCATCGACACCGCTATTGCGAAAGTAAAAGAGACCGGAAACGTTCCCGTACCGCTGCATCTGCGTAATGCCCCGACGTCGTTAATGAAGAAACTGGACTATGGTAAGGGATATAAATATGCCCACGATTACCCGGGACATTTCGTGCTTCAGCAATACTTGCCGGACGAGTTGAAGAACCTCCGTCTTTACATTCCGCAGGAGAATGCACAGGAGTCAAAACTGTCAAGTTATCTCCGTGAAAAGTGGAACGGCAGATTCTGAAAATTATGCAAGAAAAATGCAAAGTAGCGGTGGCAAAATGAAAGAAAAGACGAATAAAAGGTTAATATTTGACGAAACTCGAAAAGTTTAGCACTTCAGATTTGGTTATGTCAAAAAAAATCATTTTCTTTGCATGTCTTTTTTTTGAAGAAATCCCCTTCGGATTCATTGGTTGAAATTTAAACTTCACTAAATAAAATAACATCGGAATGAAGAAGTACAATTTTTACGCAGGACCCTCAATATTGAGTCCATATGCGATTGAAGAGACCGCCAAGGCCGTAAAAGATTTTGCAGGTACAGGCTTAAGCCTTCTTGAGATCTCTCACCGCAGTAAAGAATTTCAGGCTGTAATGGATGAAGCCCAGGCTTTGGTTAAGGAGCTTTACGACGTGCCGGAAGGCTATGACGTTGTGTTCCTCGGAGGCGGCGCTTCTCTGCAGTTCTGCATGGTGCCCTACAACCTGCTGAAGAAGAAAGCAAGCTACATCGACACCGGTACGTGGGCAAACAAGGCCATCAAGGAGGCCAAGCTTTTCGGCGAGGTTGAGGTAGTTGCCTCCTCTGCAGACAAAAATTATACCTATATCCCCAAGGGATGGAAGGCCAGCGCAGACAGCGACTATTTCCACTACACATCGAACAACACGATTTACGGTACCGAGACGATTGAAACACCCGATGTTCCGCTCCGACTCGTCTGCGATATGTCTTCCGACTTTATGAGCCATCCCGTTGATATCAGCAAATATGACCTCATATATGCAGGTGCACAGAAGAACGCAGGTCCTGCCGGTGTAACCGTAATTATTGTCAAAAAGGATGTTTTGGGCCAGGCTCCCCGTCCGATTCCCACAATGCTCAACTACGAGACCCATGTCAAGAAGGGATCAATGTTTAATACACCTCCCTGTCTGCCCGTTTACACAGTGCTCCAGACCCTCAAGTGGTACAAGGAACTGGGTGGCTTGAAGGTCCTTGAGCAGCGCGCCATCGAACGCAGCTCGATGCTCTATGATGAGATTGACCGCAATAAACTGTTTGTCGGTACCGCTGTTCCCGAAGACCGTTCACGTATGAATGTCTGCTTCGTAATGGCTCCCGAATATAAAGATCTCGAAGAGGAATTTGCAGCCTATGCCAAGGATTGCGGCATGGTAGGTGTCAAGGGTCACCGTTCTGTGGGCGGTTTCCGTGCTTCACTCTACAATGCCATGCCCCTCGAAGGTGTTAAGGCCCTCGTTGCATGCATGCAGGAATTCGAGAAGAAACATTAAATAGAGACAGAAATGAAAATTTTAGTAGCAACAGAGAAACCGTTTTCGACAGCTGCAGTAGCCCAGATCAAACAGATTGTGGAAGATGGCGGTGTGGAATTCAAGGCTCTCGAGAAATATACAGAGAAACAGCAGCTCCTCGAGGCTGTAAAAGATGTTGACGGTGTCATCGTGCGCAGCGACATCATCGATGCAGAGGTGCTTGAAGCTGCCAAAAATCTCAAGATAGTGGTGCGTGCCGGTGCCGGCTACGACAACATCGATCTCGAGGCTGCAACGGCTCACAAGGTAGTCGTAATGAATACCCCGGGTCAGAATGCCAATGCTGTCGCCGAACTCGTATTCGGTATGGTGCTCTACGTGATTCGTAATCACTTCAGCGGTAAAGCAGGATCGGAATTGCTTGGCAAGAAACTGGGTCTTCAGGCTTTCGGTAACGTGGCACGCAACGTGGCTCGCGTAGCAAAGGGCTTCGGCATGGAGGTTTATGCATATGATCCTTTCCTTACCAAGGAGCAGATTGAGGCCGCAGGTGCAAAGGCAGTAGGTTCGCTCGAAGAACTCTACAAGACTTGCCAGTATGTTTCCCTCCATTGTCCCGCAACAAAGGAAACCATCGGTTCAATCAATTATGACCTGGTGAAGAACATGCCCAAGAACGGAGTGCTCATCAATACGGCCCGTAAGGAAGTTATTGACGAAGCCGGTCTTGAGAAGCTTCTGGAGGAGCGCGAAGACTTGCGCTATATCGCCGATGTGAAACCCAATGCAGCCGACGAGTATGTTGCCAAGTTCGGTGACCGCGTATTCTTCACACCCAAGAAGAGCGGAGCCCAGACGGGCGAAGCCAACGCAAATGCCGGTGTGGCTGCTGCACGCCAGAGCGTGGGTTTCCTCAAGAACGGTATCGACAAATTCCGTGTCAACTGATTGGTTGACCACCAATTTATAGCTCAAAACGCGGGGTTCTCAATGGGACTCCGCGTTTCAACGTCACTTGTAGGAACGACCCCGGTAAATTCAAAAAAACTCCACTACACATGGCAAAAAAGACGCAGATAGTAAACGAATATGAAGCCTTCCTGAACGAATGTGATATGTACGTTTGGGAATGGTACTTGCCTGAAAAGTACGTGCGCTTCGGTATTCCGTCGCTGAATGGATTGTGGATCGATGACAAGAAAAAAATCTTTCGTCTTGTTACTGTACTGGAACGTGTTCATCCGGATGACATCGCCAAGATTTTCGTATCCAAGAACTCGCCCATTTATGTGACAGATGACATGTTTGAAGTCGATTTGCGTCTGCGTCTGGCTGATCGCTACGAATGGTTCGTTTTCCGGGGCAAGACGTTGCGAAGGGTGAAAGGAAGACCGGTTTACCTGCGAGGTGTGGCCATTAATGCCGACCGACGGTTCAAAACACAGGAACGGTTGCTGCAGATCAAGGACTATCAGGTGGAGAGCGAAAGACAGAAAACAGAGTTCTGCGCCTCAACAATGCAGGAAGTGGTGACCATTCTTGAAACGCTGGCTTCCAATTCAGAAGCCATCATTTCAGGCGACAGCCTGCTTTCACGAGAAGAAAGGCTTTCGATGATGTCGGAAATGAAAGAAAAGGTCTCAACCATTCTCGCCCTCAATGACAAAGTGCGCAGTTTCCTGGGAAATCCCATCGACAAAAACCAGACTTTCCACAAGATCAATCTGTGGGAACATCTGGCTGAATTGCAGCAACTTTATTCGTTGCGTCAACCAGCGGTGCCAAAACTCTATTTCGCCAACCAATATGATAACGAACAGGTCATCATCAACGAGAAACTGTTCGATTCAGTTATCGAAAATCTGATTTATTCGCAGGCTCATATTGCCAAGGGCGGTTACCTCACGATGAGTTATAAGGTGAATGGCGACAAGTTCACACTGACCATCACCTGCATCAATGGGGAAGCCAGCCCGGAACATCTGCAGAGCGACAAAACCGAAAGCGGCCTGGGACTGAGTGTGAGCCGTCTGATGGTGCAGCGTCTTTGGGGGCAACTGGAGGTGACCAAAGATGCGGAAGGGAAGATTTATTATCATATCATACTTCCGACGGACATCTACAAGGCTACCGGGGAACAGACCACCAAACTGGATGTCTTTGATGAACTGCCCATACCGTCCAAAGAGGATGTAAAAAAAACAACGGAATCGCCGGCTACCACTGGTCTGCCGCTCGTCCTGATTGGTATTCTGGGCGATGCCTCGATGTTCAGGGACCAGCACCTGTTCAAGGTGATCATAGCGAAGACCAGCGACGAGGTGGAACATCTCTACCGGAACCACCATCCCGATCTGGTGTTTATAGACTATAATCTCAAGGGAAACATCATCCCATTGAAATTGGTTGAGACGATGCGTCGCGAGTCGGCTGACACCCCCATCATTGTTACTGCTGATTATGCCCACAGGATTCTTCACAAGAAGGTGAGAGACTTGGGCGCCCAATATTTATTAACCAACCCGCTGACATTACGTAAAGTAAACGAAATGATCAGAAAATATCTTAAATAATATGGCAAAAGTTAGACCTTTCAAAGGACTGCGTCCTTCAGCGGACCTTGCTCCTATCGTTTCATCACGGCCCTATGATGTACTTTCTTCACAGGAAGCCTATGATGAATGTCTCGGTAACGAGAAATCGCTCTATCATATTATCAAACCTGAAATCAATTTCGAGCCTATAGCCGACGAGCACGACCCCAAAGTCTATGACAAAGCCGTCGAACAGTTCGAGAAATTCCAGAAAGAAGGCTGGCTCAAACAGGATGGCAAACCCGTTTATTACCTCTATGCCCAAACCATGGAAGGACGCACGCAGTATGGACTTGTCGTAGCAGCATCGGTAGAGGATTACCTTACCGGCGTCATCAAGAAACATGAGCTGACCCGTGCCGATAAAGAGGAGGACCGGATGAAGCACGTGCGTTGCCTCAATGCCAACATGGAGCCCGTCTTCTTTGCCTTCGAAGACAATGATACGCTGATGAAAATCATTGCCAAGACCGCACAGAAACCATCGGCCTGTAAATTCACATCGGCAGAAGGTTTCGGCCATGAATTCTGGCTCATCGACGATGACGCAGACATTCAGGCCGTTACCGACGGTTTTGCGGCCCTTCCGGCTCTTTACATTGCCGATGGACATCACCGCACTGCAGCTGCTGCAAGAGTGGGAGAGGAGAAGGCTAAAAACGATCCGAATCACACCGGTGACGAGGAGTACAATTTCTTCCTCGCCGTATGTTTCCCTGCTTCGCAGCTCAAAATCATGGATTACAACCGTGTCGTGAAGGATCTCAATGGATTGACCGACGAACAATTCCTGAATGCATTGTCCGAAAACTTTGCGGTCGAGAAGAAGGGCGCAGAGATTTATCACCCAGCCAGGCTTCATAATTTTGCATTGTATCTGAACGGCGTATGGTATTCCCTTACCGCCAAGTCCGGCACCTATGACGACAACGATCCTATCGGTGTGTTGGATGTCACTATCTCGTCTAACCTTATTTTGGACAAGTTGCTCGGCATCAAGGATTTGCGCCGCGACAAACGGATAGATTTTGTGGGCGGCCTGCGCGGTCTGGGTAATTTGAAGGAACGGGTTGACAGCGGAGAAATGCGCGTAGCACTCGCTCTCTATCCTGTCTCGATGGCACAACTTATAGCAATTGCCGATTCCGGCAACATCATGCCTCCCAAGACGACCTGGTTCGAGCCCAAGCTGCGTTCCGGACTTGTGGTCCATAAACTCGAAGATTAAAATGAACCATATAAAACTTGTTCTGAAGTACCTGATTGCTCTCATAGTCACTCCGCAGGAAAGATGGCAGATGTTGGCAGCCAATAACCAACAACCCGAATCGCGTGAGAATCATGTATTTACTGAATACTACCTCTATCTGATGGGTTATGTGGGCATTCTGGTTTTCCTTTCTGTCGGTTTCTATGCTAAAGAAACCGTTTGGGTAGCAACCGCCATGAGAAGTGTTGTTACATTTTTGGCCTCGTTTTTTCTAGGCCCTTATGTCGCACATTTCGCCTTGTCGTGGATCATACCGCTGGCATGGGGCATAGAACATACCAAAGAAAGGATGATGGTTTTCATCTACTATGCGATGAGTTTTCAGATGGTCGCCCTCCTGTTTACAGAGATGTTCAGAGCCAGCCTGTTCAATTTGGTCTATATATACCTTTTTTATATAGTATGGAGTGCAGCAGTGCCCTATCTGGGGATTCCGTCCCGCAGAAGAACATCGTTTACAATAATCACCTCGAGTGTTCTCTTTTTGTCGCATTGGCTGATAGCAACCGTCATGGGTCTCTTTGGCAACTAAGGAAACAGATAAATGGCAGATAAGAAAAAACAAACAAAGACAGTAGTTAATATACGCAATAAACGCGCCACTTTCGACTACGAGATACTGGATACCTGGACGGCAGGCATCGTACTTACCGGCACAGAGATTAAGTCTTTGCGTACGGGAAAGGCAGGTCTGACAGATTCGTTCTGTATCTTCGACAAGGGCGAACTGTGGACCAAAAACGTGTATATTGCCGAATATTTCTACGGCACCTATAATAATCACAATGCCCATCGCGATCGCAAACTGTTGCTGACCCGAAAGGAACTTCGGGCTCTAGTTCAAGACAGCAAAGAGCCTGGACTGACTATTGTCCCCCTGCGTCTTTATATCAACGACAAAGGTTACGCTAAAATGGAAATAGCCCTATGCCGCGGTAAGAAAGAGTTTGACAAGCGTGATTCCATCAAGGAAAAGGAAGACCGCCGCATGATGGACCGTGCATTCAAGGATGCAAGACGGCACTGAGAACCACTAACGTCGGAAACGAAAGACAAATGATAGACTCATATCCCTCACAATTGCTCCAAAATGCAGTCGATGAATTCGGAAAACTGCCCGGTGTAGGCCGTAAGACTGCTCTGCGCCTGGTGCTCCACCTTTTGAGACAGGATCCCAAACGCTCTGAGGCATTAGGGGAAAGCATCATACGTTTGCGACACGAGGTGCATTACTGCAAGGCCTGTCACAATATCTCCGACAGTGAGACCTGCTCAATTTGCAGCGACCCGCGACGGGACCACCGCACCATCTGTGTGGTTGAGAATGTCAAGGATGTGATGATTATTGAATCGACTCATCAGTTCTCCGGAGTGTATCACGTTTTGGGCGGGCTGATATCTCCGATGGATGGAATTGGACCGTCTCAACTGGAGATCGACAGTCTCGTAACCCGAGTCCGACAGGGTGGCGTGGACGAAGTGATATTGGCACTTTCGACGACCATCGAGGGTGATACGACCAATTTCTATATCTTCCGCAAATTGGCTGAATTTGCAAATCTCAAGATTACAACGCTTGCCCGAGGCGTCTCGGTGGGCGACGAGTTGGAATATACAGATTCAGTGACTTTAGGTCGCAGTATTCAGAACAGAACATTATTTACCCATTCATTTCCTCAAAAATGAAAAGACTCATATTATTGACTGCAATATGTCTCTCATGGACTGCCAATGCGCAGGAAGTGCAGAAAATCGTACCGAATCCCACGTTGGCAGAAGGCATCGTTTACAGACTACCGGCAACCGTGGTGAGAGTGGAGGTGACGGCCACTTGTACAATCACCCATGCGGGGCCCTATGCATCATACGCTGAGAAACTATTGGCCATCAAGGATGTTCCAACAGAGGATCAGGTGGTATGGAATATTGACAAAATAGCGCTCTCTGTGTTCGGGATTGCCGACACGACACGTTCATTTACCATCGTTCCCAGCAAAGAACAGCCTGCAGTATGGCTTACGCGCGACAATATACTTCTAAGCATCAACCGTGAACCGGAATATGCGCAAACAGATGCACCGGAACCGGTGTCGTCAGAATTCTCGGAAACCTCGCAGACAGCAACTCCTATCATGACAGAGGAAATGCTCAAAGCCGGCTCGGTAGCCCGTCAGGCGGAAGCCGCAGCAGCCCAGATTTTCAGAATCAGAGAGAGTCGCATGGCTGTTCTGACCGGAGAGGCCGACAATCGTCCGACCGACGGCCAGGGGCTGCAACTTGTGCTCAGCCAGCTGCAACAGCAGGAAGATGCATACACAGCTCTTTTCAAAGGAGAATCGACGGTAAAAACCATAAAAAGAATCTTCCAATTCCAACCCACTCAGGCCAATTCCAAAGGGGAACCGGTTTTCCGTTTCTCCAAAAGATTCGGACTTGTGGATGCGGATGACCTGAGCGGAATGCCCTATTATCTGACAGTCGATCTGCTGGAGGACAACAGGGCAACCCCCGTCGTTGAAGGTAAACGTGAAAAAGGTGTTGTCTATCTCTTGCCCGGCAAAGCCCGTTTGGCTGTGTGCCATAACAGCAAGACCCTCACTGAAGGAGTTTTCCAAATGGGGCAATTCGGCCGAGAAATACAACTTCCCAATAACTATTTTGTGGGCAAACGTGCCGGATCGGCAACGTTCGACCCTATAACCGGCTCAATCAAAACTTATGAACAATAAATCATGGATGCCGCTTCTTGTGGCTTTTTGCATCGCATTCTTCATTTGGTTCGGAGTGCGATTGGGAGAAATCCGTTCGGTTGCTACAGCGGGTTATTCTCCCGAAACCAAGGGGTTTTCAGCTATTAAAAGTTCCGGTTCATCCGCAGCTTCGTCTAAACTGATTTATCTCTTCGACCTGTTGCGTGACCGCTATGTTGACACGCTGAATCTTAATCAGTTGGTCGAGGATGCCATTCCTACCATTGTAGAGGAATTGGATCCTCACTCAATGTATATTCCGGCCAAAGACCTTCAGAACGTCAACGAAGAATTGGAAGGTTCATTCTCAGGGGTGGGTATTCAGTTCAACATACAGGAGGACACGGTGATGGTTGTGCAGGTTATTGCCGGAGGTCCGTCAGAGAAGGTGGGCGTTCAACCGGGCGACCGTATTATCGCTGTCGATGATTCATCTTTTATCGGAGTGACAAACAATCAGGTTCTCAAGACCTTGCGCGGAAAGAAAGGAACAGAAGTGAAACTGAGCGTCAAACGTCCGCATTCTTCTGAGATTTTCCACTTCAATGTGCTGCGCGACGACATCCCGCTTTACAGCGTCGTGGCTCAGTATATGCAGGATGCAGAAACCGGATATATCAAAGTCGATAATTTCGGAGCCAACACCTATAATGAGTTCTTTACTGCTCTGATACGACTAAAGTCGCAGGGAGCTAAACGCTATCTGCTTGATTTCCGCGGCAATGGTGGCGGATATATGGAGGTGTGCTGTCAGATGGTAAACGAGTTTTTGCCCAAGAATGCAAAGATTGTATATACCGAGGGAAGAAACACGCCGCGCCGCAATGTGGATGCCAACGGTCAGGGCAACTTCCAAGACGACAAAGTGGTAGTGCTTATCGACGAGTGGTCGGCTTCGGCTTCAGAGATTTTTTCAGGAGCTATTCAGGATAATGATCGCGGTATAATTGTGGGACGTCGCAGTTTCGGCAAAGGTCTTGTGCAGCAGCAATTCGAACTGAACGACGGGTCGGCATTGCGTCTTACTATGGCGCGCTATTATACCCCTTCGGGTCGCTGTATACAAAAACCCTATAGAATGGGAGACGGAAGCGATTACGAAATGGATATCGTGCACCGCTACGAGAAAGGAGAGTTCTATAATGCCGACAGCATTCATTTGTCCGACTCGTTGAAATATACAACGGTAGGCGGTCGTGTCGTATATGGAGGCGGAGGAATCATGCCCGATATCTTCGTGCCCAGTGACACCAGCTATGTGTCGAAATTTTACGATCAGTGTATCTCCAAGAATCTCTACTTTACTTTCGCATTCCGATGGAAAGTGGAGCATCAGGACGAGCTTGCAAAGTGCGAAGATTTCCTGTCGGCCTATGACTACGTGAAAGAGAAGGGCGCATGGAACGATTTCCTGCAGTTTGCTGCAACTTCCGGTGTGCGGCCTACCGTCGCAGAAGCAGCCAAGAGCGGACCCTTCCTGGAAAGGCTTGTTACAGCCCATATCCTACGACAGATTAAACAAGATTATTATTACCAGGCGTATAATCAGGGGGATCCCACTTATTTGCGCGGACTCGAAGAACTGAAAAAATAACTATGCCAAAACAGGAAAAATTGGATCGGCGCTATCTTCGAATGGCGCGTATTTGGGCAGAAAATTCCTATTGCAAACGCCGTCAGGTTGGTTGTCTGCTGGTGAAAAACCAAATGATTATCTCTGATGGATACAACGGAACACCCCATGGGTTCGAAAACGGATGTGAGGATGACAACAATGTGTCAAAACCCTACGTTCTCCACGCGGAGGCCAATGCCATCACAAAAATCGCCAAATCCCACAACAGCAGCGACGGGGCTACGCTCTACGTGACAGCATCGCCGTGCATCGAGTGCAGTAAACTCATTATTCAGGCCGGCATCCGTCGTGTTGTCTATAGTGAGGAATACCGGATCAAGGATGGGCTTGAACTCCTGATGCGTGCCGGAATCCAATGTGAATATATGCCTGTGTATGAAGATACTGAGGAAGGATGACTTTTAATTCTGCTGACTTATGAGAACCTTTGCAATGATATTGTTTTTAGCAGTGGGTTGGGCTGTTCAGGCAGAGCCCTTGTCAGTATTGTCCCTTTGCTATGAACAGCCTGCCGTTTATTTTGAGGAAAGTCTGGTGATCGGCAACGGCAATCTGGGTGCCATTATTTATGGCGGATGTGAAGAGGAACGTATCTCCCTCAATGACATTACGCTGTGGTCCGGTGAGCCTGATACAGCCGTTTATACCCCCGAGGCGCATACATATATCCGGGAAATCCGAGAACTGCTTTTTGCTGAGAAATACAAGGAGGCCAATGCTTTGGACAAAAAGGTGCAGGGCCATTATTCCCAAAACTACCAACCCCTGGGGACGCTTTCAATGAGAAATCTCGACTGGGAAGAAGTCAGAGACTATCGGCGTTCGTTGAATTTGGAAACAGCTATGGTCCGCATCGATTATCAGACAAATAACGGCAGGGCATGTAGAGAGGCCTTTGCCTCGGCTCCTGATTCTGTGATTGTATATCGCTGGTCGGCAAGCGGCCCTGAACTCATTAACCGCTCCATAAGGTTCCACTCTATGCTGGAGACCCAGACCCAGGCTTCCGTCCTGGATGACAGTACGGGTAAGCGGTCGTCTTTCTTCAGGGTATTGCGTCATGACAGGGGACCGGCGGGGCATCAGGGAGAACTCTGTATCGATGGCTACTGCAGTTACACCTCCATGCCGTCCTATATCACCAAGGACAGAGATGGGCGGAGCTCAGACCCCGGCCGGGGCATTCATTTCCGCACATTGATTCGTGTCGTTACCGACGGTATGGTCGAGGCTCCCTATGCGGATGAATTGCGGGTGGCGCAAGCCCATGAGCTGACTTTGTATATCACCAATGTGACATCATTCAATGGAGCCCACAAAAATCCGGTGACAGAAGGAAGGGAATACCGGCAGCGTGCCGTCAATCGCGTGGATTCGGCGGTCACCAAAGGCTATGATTGCCTGAAACAGCGTCACCTGGAGGATTATCAGAGTCTGTTCTCTCGCGTCACACTGGATTTGGGAACGACTGCTGATGAACTGGCTTCCTTACCTACCGACCAGCAGTTAAAACTCTACTCACTGTCAGGAGCAGCTCCCAATCCTAATCTGGAGGAGCTCTATTTCCAATACGGACGGTACCTCCTTATTGCTTCATCGCGTACACCCAATGTGCCAGCCAATCTTCAAGGACTTTGGAACGAATACATCACGCCGCCCTGGTCCTCCAACTACACTTCGAATATCAACGTTGAGGAAAATTACTGGCCTGCGCTGACGGGCAACCTGGCCGAAATGGACGAACCGCTGATGGGCTTTATTACCGAACTGCCTGCCACAGGTGAGGCGTCTGCCAAGGCATACTATGGAGTGCAGGAAGGATGGAATCTGGGACAGAATACCGATATTTGGGCGATGACCTGCCCTGTCGGACAGCAAAAGGGCGATCCCTCTTGGGCTTGCTGGACGATGGGTGGAGCTTGGCTTTCTACACATCTTTGGGAACACTATGCCTTCACGATGGATGTGCCGTTTCTGAAACGTGTTTTCCCAATACTGAAAGGGGCCGCTGATTTCTGCATGGGATGGCTTGTCGAGAAAGATGGATATCTGCTGACGGCTCCAGGGACGTCTCCCGAGAACAAATATAAACTTGCCGATGGGTATGTGGGCTCTGTGCTCTATGGAGCTACAGCTGATATCTCCATTATCCGTGAGTGTCTGACAGATGCATTGCTCGCAGCTCAGGTGCTGGGTTATGATTCCGGCTATCAGACCAGACTTCAGAAGACTATAGACCGGCTGTTGCCCTATAGAATCGGTAAGAAAGGCAATTTGCAGGAATGGTATCATGATTGGGAGGACCAGGATCCTCAGCATCGTCATCAAAGTCATCTCTTCGGCCTTTTCCCAGGACACCAGATATCGCTTGATAAAACACCGGAACTGGCAAAGGCCTGCGCTAAAACACTCGAAATCAAGGGTGACAACACTACCGGCTGGTCAACCGGCTGGAGAGTGAACCTTTTTGCCCGGCTTCATGATGGAGAATCTGCTTATCGGATCTATCGGCGTCTGCTCAGTTATGTCTCCCCCGACGAATACAAAGGTCCCGACCGGATTCATCGCGGAGGTACCTATCCGAATCTCTTTGATGCGCATCCTCCGTTCCAGATCGACGGCAATTTCGGAGGCACGGCCGGTGTGATTGAGATGCTCGTCCAGTCTTCGCTTGAAGAAGGCGTGGTTTTGCTGCCGGCATTGCCAGATGCCTGGAAGGCTGCCGGATCACTCAATGGTGTGCGTGTGCGCGGAGGTTTTGAGATCTCATTCTCATGGAAGGATGGACAGATTAAGTCTCTGACTGTAAAGTCACTCCGTGCCGGCAAGGGTAAACTTCGGCTGCGACAGGGTAGTAATAAGTGGTCTGTCAGTCTCAACCCCGGAGCTGAACGAAAACTCCTGTAGGTGCCATTTTTTTTCTTCATTGGCAGATGCGTTTTCTTTCGTCTTTTCTCTATGTCCTTTTTGGTGTAGTATTTTCCACATGGCTTCTTAACTTTCTGTTTGAGGCAGATTTGTCGTGGGTAATACTTCTTGTTCCGATGTTGCTGCTGGTACTGTTCATTACTGCCATTGGAATTGCCCACTTATGGATGTTGGCATCGGAGAAAATGATGAAAAGTTCCGGCCAACTGCTCTCCACACGACAGATGTTGTGGATTTCTCTCCAGTGTTGGGCCGTATTGGTGATGGGCGTGGCTATTTTTGTAACTTTCCGGTGGATGTGGGCACTTCTCAGTGATTCCATCCGGGGCGTCGTGCCGTGGCTTGAAGTGTTCTTCTATATCAGCACTTCGTTACTCACTGTTGCCGCATTGTTGAGTATTCTGTTAGGTCAGAACCTGCATGAAATCCGATTGATCAATGCTCAAAACGAAAACCAATTGTTAAAAGCCCAGCTCAATCCTCATTTCCTCTATAACACATTAAATAATATAGACGCACTCATTTGGCTGGATCAGGATAATGCATCTCAGGCAATGGGAAATCTGTCGAACCTGATGCGATATTTCACATATTCGGCCAAGCAAGAGAGAGTTACACTCGCCGAAGAGGAGACGCATCTGTCTCAACTGGTCGCTTTACAGCGGCTGAGAATGCAGCAGAAGGAAGCATTGATATGGAATCCGCAGATAGAAAACCCCAAAGCCGAGATTGCTCCGTTACTCATGATGCCGCTTGTGGAAAACTGTTTTAAACATTGCGGTAACCTGAATGAACCGGATGCCGTTCGGATTTCTGTGTCAGAAAAGGACGGTATTCTGTTTTTCCACTCGGACAATAACCTGCCAGCAGAAAAAAAACAGGCGACAGCAGGCAGACACGGATTGGGTCTGACCGCTTTGCGGCGCCGCCTTGCACTTCTCTATCCGGAACGGCATAGTTTGGAAACCCGCACTACAGAAAACGGACGTTATGAAGTGAATATGCGAATCAAATTATAGAAAGCAATAAACCGTCAAAAATACCTTTAAATCTTCAATGAAAGTGTAAAAATAATTATATTTAATGAGATTTTACGCATAGAATTTCGCTATTACGCAAAAAAATGCTATCTTTGCAGTCAAATTCGGCTTGCGTTGTCGGAAATAAATGAACAAGTAATTATTTTAAAGCTTAGTTATATGAAATTTTTCAAAGCTTTTGGGAGCTTGGTTTTAATTACTGCGCTTTTCTCTTCCTGCGGTAAGAAAGAAAAGCAGGAGGTAGCAGTTCCCATGGTTCGCCTGACTACTGTTGAGACGGTGAACAGTTTACCTACGACCAGTTATCCGGGCAAGATTTATTCTAGAGAAACCTCCAATGTGGCATTCCGTGTCAGCGGAACATTGGCGTCGGTTCCGGTAAAAGAAGGACAGCATGTCAAACGCGGACAGGTACTGGCCCGTATGGACGACCGAGATTATCGCGTACAGCTTCAGGCTACAGAGGCAGAATATGCCCAAATCAAAGCACAGGCCGAACGTGTTATAGCATTGTATGAAGATGAAGGGACGTCACAGAACAACTATGACAAAGCCCGTTACGGATTGGAGCAGATTACACAGAAACTGCAGCATCATCGCGACCAGTTGAACGACTGTGTAGTGACGGCTCCTTTCGATGGTTACGTGGCAAAAGTATTCCATGACAGTCATGAGACCGTAGCTGCAGGAATGCCGGTTGTGTCGGTTTTTGCGTTGGATGATGAAGAAATCATTATTCATGTACCCATTTCAGAATATCTTAAACGGCATCATTTCGAAAAATTCAAAGCAACATTCAGTGCGTTGGAAAATCGTACCTACGACTTGCATCTCATCAATATATCGCACAGTGCCAATATCAACCAGCTCTATGAGGTGCATTTGGGTATTGACAGAGACGACCATGAGATAACTCCCGGTATGACGACAATGGTTACTATTTTCTATAAAAACGATGGGGCGCAGGAACTGCAACTGCCGGCAACTTCCATCATTCACGATCAGCAGGGGCCTGCCGTCTTTGTCTATCGGGATGGACATGTATGGCGTACACCTGTTGAGATGACATTTATCCATAACTCAGGAATGGCAGAGATCAAGGGAGATATCCAATCCGGTGATCAGGTTGTTGTCTCCGGAGCGTCCCGTCTCACCAACGGACAGGAGGTGAGACCTTTCCCCGAACCGTCTGAAACCAATGCAGGAGGCTTGTTATGAAATTCGATTTTGGTAAGTGGGCCTTCGACAATAACCGACTCGTTTCTTTCCTCGTGGCGGTGCTTTTGTTGGGTGGCGCCTATTCTTATTATATAATGCCCAAACTCGAGGATCCTGAGATCAAGGTTCGTCAGGCTTTGGTTGTGGGCGTTTATCCGGGAGCTTCTGCCCATCAGGTTGAACTCGAAATGGTGGATCCGCTGGAAAAGAGCATCCGGCAGATGAAAGATATCCATCATGTGGAGTCATACTGTTTCGCGGATATGGCGATTCTTACTGTCGAACTCGAAAGTACTGTCAAGGGAGCCGCATTGGAACAGACTTGGGACATCCTGCGCCGCAAGGTGAATTCGGCGGATGTGCCCAATGGTGTTCGTTTGGCCGTGAAGGATGATTTCGGTGATGTATTCGGAATGTTTTATGCCCTTACCGGTGATGGACTTTCCGATCGGGATCTTTCGGATTATGCAGAACTTCTGAAGCGGGAATTGTCAACCATCGACGGCGTTTCCCGTATTGATATCTACGGAAAACGTACCGAGTGTATTAACGTCTCCATTCATCAGGATCGCCTGGCCGCTCTTGGTGTTACGCCGATGGAAGTGCTCTCTACACTCAACGGACAGAACTCCACCGCTTATTCCGGATACCTGAGGGCAGGAGATCTTCGAGTGCGTGTCACAGTAAACGACAAATACCGTACAGCCGAAGATATTGCAAATCTGCTTATTGCAGGCCACGAAGGTGATCAGATTCGCTTGCGCGACATTGCTCAAGTGGAGATGGATTATGCAGACCCTGTCAGAAACTCTATGTCATATGACGGACAGCGGGCCTTGGGAATCTCGATTTCGGCAACATCAGGCACGGATATCACGAAAATCGGCAAAGAGGTGGAAACGTTGATGGAATACTACAGACAGAATAAATTACCTGTCGGCGTGGAGTTCCATCAGGTGTTCTTCCAGCCTGATCGTGTGAACGATGCACTGGGGACTTTCATGTTGAATCTCTTGGAGTCGGTAATTCTGGTTGTTGTGGTCCTCATCTTCACAATGGGTCTGAAATCCGGCTTAATCATCGGAGCTTCACTGGTAGTTATCGTAGCAGGGTCAATCCTTGTTCTGAATTCTCAAGACGGAACATTACAGCGTGTGTCTTTGGGCTCATTCATCTTGGCGATGGGTATGCTTGTCGATAATGCCATCGTGATAGTGGATGGCATATTGGTGGCCCGTAACCAGGGGAAACCCCGATTGGAAGCCCTGACTTCCATCGGCAGACAGACAGCAATGCCCCTGTTGGGGGCTACCCTTATAGCTATTTTGGCATTCCTGCCTATTTTCCTTTCGCCCGACACAACCGGAACCTACGTGAGGGACCTGTTCATTGTAATTGCAATCTCTTTGCTGCTGTCGTGGATTCTGGCATTGGTACATGTGCCCCTTATGGCCGGTCGCTCATTCTATCGCAAGAAACATAACTGGCAGGAGCTCTTGGCACGCGAATATCGTCTGCGTCGGATTCGTAAAATGCGTCGAACGCATACTTTGCCCGACGTCATCATGGAGGAAAGCATTGATAAAGAACGGCCCCGAGACAGCCATGCCGGACAGCAGGAATCCGGCGATGAGGTGGACGAAACACAGCAGACTATTGCTTTTGAGGCGTTTGAGAAGACGGAGATTAAATCAAAATCCGCTCCGGAACCTTATGGCGGAAAATTCTATACCTGGCTGAGGAATGTGCTCGACTTTTCGATTCACTATCGCTGGGTTACCGTATCGCTTCTGCTGGCAGCCCTTGCCATCTCGGCCTATTGTTACCGTTTCCTTCCTCAGGGGTTCTTCCCCGACATGACCTATGACCAGCTCTATCTGGAATATAAGTTGCCGGAAGGAGCTAATTGGACTCGTGTTTCCAGAGATTTGGATTCGATACAGGCATATCTCCGCAAACGTCCGGAAATCCGGCATATAACGGCTTCAACTGGCGGAACCCCGTCACGATATAACCTGGTGCGCTCCATAGCTTCGCCTTCATTGTCTTATGGCGAATTGATTGTCGATTTCGTGTCGTCAGACGCCCTTGTCGAAAACATGGAAGAAATCCAGTCCGAACTGACGGATATGTTCCCCGATGCATATGTCAAGCTGAAGCGTTACAATTTGATGTATAAGAAGTATCCCATCGAGGTTAAGTTCCAGGGACCGGATCCTGCCGTTTTGCACGCATTGAGCGATTCTTGCCGTGCTATCATGCTCCGCACGGGTGCTGTTCGTCTTCTTACCACGGACTGGGGACCTCAGCAGCCGGTTCTTGTGGTTGATTATAACCAGCAGAATGCTCGTGAGGTAGGACTTTCGCGCAAGGAGGTTACGACTTCCCTGCTGGCGGCTACCGACGGCATTCCGGCCAGCTCGTTCTATGAGGGCATTCATAACGTCCCGATTTATATTAAATGTGTGGATGACAACGGTCAGCCCCTTGAACGTCTGGAGGATGCCACAGTCTTCGGTGTCTTGCCTAATGTGATGGGTGTGATCAATGAGGAGACGCTCATGGGCTACATGTCCGGCGCTATTTCCAAAGAGACCATTCTCGAGGAAGTGATGCGTTCTATTCCTTTGCGCCAGGTCGCCAATGATATACATATTGAATGGGAAGACCCCCTGGTCATTCGCTATAATGGAGAAAGAGCCCAGAGAGTACAGTGTTCTCCAGTAGCCGATATGGGAACAGAAGAGGCTCGCCGGGTGGTAGAGAAGGCGCTGGCTGAACAATTGGATTTGCCCTTCGACTATACGATGTCCTGGGGTGGTGAGGCAGAGGCTTCGACTCAGTCTATGAAGTATCTTTTCAAGAACTTCCCGTTAGCTATCATTCTCATTATAGCAATTCTCATCCTTCTTTTCAAGGATTACAAAACCCCGGTCATACTCTTCTGCTGTATTCCGATGATTCTTATCGGTGTGATTCCGTCGGTACTCTTCTCCGGCAAGACTTTCGGTTTTGTGGCCATTGTCGGTGTTCTCGGCCTGATTGGCATGATGCTCAAAAACGGGATTGTGCTGATGGATGAGATCCGGCTTCAGATTTCTACGGGAAAGAACCCTTATGACTGTCTGATTGATGCATCTCTGTCCCGCTTGCGGCCTGTAATGATGGCCGCACTGACCACCATTCTCGGTATGATTCCGTTGGTGCCGGATGCTTTCTTCGGCTCAATGGCTGTCACAATCATGGGCGGACTCTTTGTGGGCACAATCATTACATTGGTTATCATTCCCGTGCTCTATGCTATATTCTTTAATGTGAAAAAGAAATGATACGACATTATAACGTCCATATCTCAAAACTTTGGGCAACGGTCCTGGCTTTTTTCCTTTCGTTAACAGCCAGCGCCACAGCACAGCCTCTGTCGCTGGACTCTGCCCGTACCATGGCTTTGGAGTATAATAAATCGTTGGCTGCCGCCCGCCTGCAGACTCGGCAGTATGAACACACGATGAAGTCCCTGAGAGCAAATTTTTTTCCGAACTTCAAAATTCAGGCCAATGACATTTGGTCAACGGCTGATGGCGTACTCTCTATCGCAGGTGGTTATTTGCCTACGTTCAGTTATAGCGCAACAACAGGAACGATGGTTCCGAATGTGCTCACTGATGCAACGGGCAATCCTGTCATGAATGGGGCCAATCCCGTCTTCAAAGAATATGCTTATTTCCCCGGTGCAGACATCAAATGGGAGATGGGTAATGTGATTCAGGTCGGTGTAACCGTTGAACAGCCTATTTATATGGGCGGTAAAGTTACAGCCGGCTACAAGATGGGAAAACTGGGCTATCAGATGTCCCGCCTTAACGAGAATCTCTCTGCCGCCCAGACGCTGGTGGACGTAACCGAAGCATACACGTTTCTGGTTCAGGCTCAGGAGATGAACAAGGTGGCCGTAGAATATGATACCCTGCTGTCAAAATTGCTGCGCGATGTGGAATCGGCCAAACGCCACGGAATGGTTTCCCAGAATGAGGTCCTCAAAGTCCGGGTTAAAAAGAATGAGGCAGAATTGCAAGTCCGCCGCGCTTGTAACGGTGTCAAATTGGCGCAGATGAATCTTGCTCAGAAACTGGGCTTGCCTATTACAGAAACGATTGAGGCTGATCCCAAGACGCTCACTCTCCACGAGGATGTGTCGATGGGCGATATAACAAGCCGACCGGAATATCAGATATTGGACTATCAGACCCAATTGGCAAATCAGAAAGTAAAACTTGCCCGAGCAGATTTTCTGCCTCAGGTGGGAGTGGCTGCCGGTTACAATTATGTGAACGGAGTTAAGGTCAATAATGATAAATTCATCGATGGAGCTGATTTTGGAGTGCTGGTTAATGTCAAGGTTCCGTTATTCCATTTCGGAGAAGGTTATCACAAGGTGAAGGCTGCAAAACTCGAGGCAGAGAGAACCCAACTTTCCCAACAGGACCTCAATGAACAGATGAATTTGGAACTGCGGCAGGCGTGGAATAACCTCGATGAGGCTCGCCTTGAAGCGAAGATGACAGAAACCTCTCTCCAGCAGGCCGCCGAGAACCTCCGTTACTCGCGGCGTGCTTATGATGTGGGACTCGAATCTCTTTCAGATTTGCTTGAGGCCCAGACCCTTTGGCAACAGGCCTATGCACGCAATGTGCAGGCGCGTTGCAACTGGTCGCTCCAAAGCATTCGTTACGACAAGGCCGCCGGCAGGTTATAGGCCATCCCTCCATCAAGCCCATAA
>Ga0326513_10000669_pt1 | contig 29164 bp, 16 predicted proteins | sample 2_2465_0518_D_FD_203654 | JGI IMG/M metagenome (GOLD analysis project Ga0326513, IMG submission 203654) | Bovine rumen microbial communities from UC Davis, California, United States - 2_2465_0518 | ecosystem: Host-associated > Mammals > Digestive system > Stomach > Rumen | place: USA...
GCTGTACTGTTGGCACGAGGCATCCAATCATTGTTCAAGAAATCCTCAAATACTGTTGGCATCCAACTGTTCTGAAACATTACTGGTAACATAATCAATACCTCCTAATTATACTTTTAGTTTAACTTGTTAATTGATTGCCTCTGCTTTTGCTTCGGCTTTCACCTGTCTTTTTGCAACAAACATGCCGAATGTCAGTTTGGCATTCGTAAAAGGACAGAGTGGCACGCTTTTTAAACCATGATAAACTATGCTGACATTTTCTTAAACTCCTTTAAACAATGTCAGTCATGATTCTGCCACGATTGTCTCATTGTAACCCTTTTCCTTATAAAATCTTAAAGGTATGATAAAAATATCCGAGGAAAGATTTTTTTGCTTACCTTTGCATCATGAGTAGTTTGAAACAATCAAGAAGACATTATGAATAATCGAAAGCTCCTTGGCCAGATGCTCTCCGTCATGCTCCTGTTGGGTCTCTCCGTGGGGATGATGGCTGCGACCACATTGAAACCTCGCATCGTCGTGCTGACCGACATTGCCCCAGGCGACATCGAACCTGATGATATGGAGTCGATGGTGAGGCTGATGGCTTATGCCGACCAGTTGGAGATAGAAGGCATCATCACGTCAACAGGATGGAATTGCGATCCCTATCCGACAGGGTGGGCCGACTCGCTGCAATCTGTCATCCGTGCCTACGAGCACGATGTGTGTCAACTGATGAAGCGCTCCAGTCAGAAGCGTTTTCTGCCTTTGTCCAAAGAGCAGGGACGCCAGCCGATAGGCTATTGGCCCAGTCCTGCCTATCTGCGTAGCCGCGTGGCGATGGGTAGCCAGCGTTCAGGCATCAAAGTGATAGGAGCTGACAATGACTCGCCTGGCAGCCAACTTATTATCCAACTCGTTGACGAGCCCGACCCACGCCCCTTGTGGATTGCCTGCTGGGGAGGCGCCAATACGCTGGCACAAGCCATCTGGCGGGTGCAACAGGAGCGGTCACCTGAACAGCTGAAGACCTTCCTTCGCAAGCTTCGCGTCTATACCATCACCGATCAGGATATGGTCTATGCCATGAGGAGGAATCGTGCATACAGTTCCCACCAATGGCTGCGTCGTGAGTTTGCCGATGACCTTCTGTTTATCTGGGACGAGAGTGCATGGCTCATGCAATGCGACCTGGGCAAGCGCAACTGGCAGCAATATGCCTCGCAGGTTCAGGGGAAAGGACGGCTTGGACAAGTCTATCCCACCTTCAAATGGGGTGTTGAGGGCGACACGCCCAGCTTCCTTCATGTGCTGCCTACAGGCCTGCATCAGCCCGATGTGCCAGCTCAGATAGGGTGGGCAGGATGTTTCCTTCGCGACCTCTGTCCTGACTCGCTGACGCATGCGTGGACAAACTGGCGGGCACCTCAGAAGGCCATTTCCGATGACTATGAACGTCAGTTCTACGACGACATCTTCAACGACTTTGCTGCCCGTATGGAATGGGCCGCCAGCGGCAAGGGATTACACAATCCTGTGGCCATCGTCAATGGGAAGCGTGGGCTGGAGCCTATTCGCCTGAAGGGTAAGGCAGGACGGCCCATCACGCTCGATGCCTCCAAGTCCTACGCTGTCGACGGTCTTCCTCTATCCTTTAGATGGTGGATTCAGAAAGATCTGAGTCCTTTTGCCACGCAGGTGACTATCGAACAGCAGAATGGAAAGGCCATCGTCCATCTGCCTGCGACTACGCAGCACGAAGAGGTCCATGTGATATGCGAAGTGCGACAGGAAAGTCAGCCTTCTCTCGTGTCCTATCGACGCATCATCATCCACTTGTAATCACGTTAGCACTTATGACAGAGAAAGAAAAAATGTTGGCAGGGCTTGTCTATAACGCCACGACGCCAGAGTTGATAGCCGAGTTGCAGGCCACGCGAGAGATATTATATGAGTTCAATACGCTTCGTCCGTCGGAGACCCTTCGTATGAAGGCGATTCTCAAGGGCTTGTTGGGACATGTAGGCGACGATAGCTTCATCGTCAACCAGCCGTTTCGTTGCGACTACGGCAAGCAAATCAGCGTCGGACGGAGATTTTTTGCCAACTTCAACTTCACCGTCCTGGATGAAGCGCCTGTCACCATCGGCGATGATTGTTTCTTTGGTCCCAACGTCAGCATCTACACAGCTTGTCACAGTACCGACCCCGTTGAGCGGAATACTCGTCAGGAATGGGCAAAGCCCGTCACCATCGGCCACAATGTGTGGATAGGCGGTAGTGTCACCATCTTGCCAGGCGTCACCATTGGCGACAATGTCACCATCGGAGCAGGGTCGGTGGTCACCCGTGATATTCCGGCCAATACGGTTGCCGTCGGTAATCCTTGTCATGTCGTAAAGCGTCTGTCACAGCGCAATCAATAGCCTACCTCTCCCTCTTTTTGAGAATGTGCAACATATAAGCTACAATAACTTCAAAAAAACAATTCACAATGGCAAATCCAAAGACTAAACAAGAACTGCTGAGCGCAATGGCGGATGGCTATGCCAAACTCAACGTGCAGATAGCTAAGTTGACCCCTGAGAAGTGTGAGAGACCGTTTGCTTTTACTTCCGACCCCAAGAAATGCGGTGCCCGCTGGCAGTACGACCGCTGTCTTCGCGATCTCTTGGTGCACCTCTACGAATGGCAGGTGCTCATGCGTGTTTTTGTGCAGAATATCCGAATGGGCCAACAGAAAGACTATCTTCCAGACGAGTATCGCAAGAACTATCATGAAATGGACAAGATGATTGTGGAGAAGCATCAGGGCACCTCCCTGGCTGAGGCTACTCGTTTGCTTAAAGGCACTCACGATGAAATGTTGCAGCTTGCTGAGCGTTTTACTGAGGAGGAGCTTTTCACTAAAAGCTATTTCAAATGTACCTATACAACCGATATGGCGGCCTATTTTGTGAGTGTAACATCAAGTCCTTATGGGCAGGCTGTGAAACTGCTGAAGATGCACCAAAAAGCATAGAGCCGCGAAACGCATCACCTTGCCTTCTCTCTGTCTCTGACGGGCTCTCCTCCAGCCTTGCGCCTTCTGTTTTTCTTCGTGCACTAAGAAATATTTTCGGGTTGGCGTTGGCGCAAATCTTCTCTCTCGCTTTTGACATTGCAAAGGTAATACTATTATCGGGTCCTATCAAATTTATCTCCAAAAAAGACACGCAAAAAAGCACGCTCCCGATTTCATCGACATTGCTGAGTGGTACAGATGGCAGATGGCAGTTTTCTCAGAAGCACATCCAAAATATGGACAAAAATTTTTATTATATATATAATATATATTATATATATAATAAAGTTTATTTTGTAAAAAAATCGGTCAAAGTAGGTATTGTGTCCCCTAAGAAACTGCCATCTGCCATCTGTACCACTTTGCGACATCTATTTGGCAATTAATCGAAATATTATAGCAAAAATAGAAAGGAGATTACGACTATTTTTTGTATCTTTGCACCATTATTACTAATATTACTAAAACATCAAGAATCGGCGAAATGAAGGAAAGAAAGTTAGTTGTCATGATGCTTGCGTGCTGTCTCTGGCTGAGTGCAGTAGGACAGACTCTGAGCGACCGGCAGGACGCGCAATGGATTGCTATGCAGGCAGATGGACGCAAGGTCTTCGCTCCTGGCGTTGACGGCCCAAGGGCGCATCGTGACTCTGCACTCCTCGCCTCATGGCCAGATTACACGATGCCCGTCTTTCGAAAAACGTTCTTGGTAGATAGGCAGCGTCGTGTGGTCAGGACAGAGATGAACGTCTGTGGCCTTGGGCACTTTGAGGTGACGTTGAACGGAAAGAAGGTGGGCGACCATTTCCTTGATCCAGGCTGGACGCTCTACGACAAGGAGGCTCTTTCCGTGACGTTCGACAGCCTCGACGTCAAGCCGGCACACAACGAGCTGCGTGTGATGCTGGGAGGTGGCTTCTTCCATATTCCTCATCAGCGATACTACAAACTGCTTGAAACCTACGGAGCGCCGAAACTATGGCTGAAGCTGGTCATTCACTACGAGGATGGCACCACTCAGCAGATCTGCACCGACCCCTCGTGGCAGGTGGCTGCAGGACCTATCACCTTCAGCAGCATCTATGGCGGTGAAGACTATGACGCCCGCATAGAGCCGACCGCCTGGCAGCAAGTGCTGACGACGGCATCACCTACGCAACGACTGCGCAGACAGGACGAGGGGGTGGCCGTCAAACTCTCGGCACCCATTGAGCCGAAGAGCGTGTTTCGCAACGAGCAAGACCTGTGGGTTTACGACCTTGGTCAGAACTTTGCAGGCATCGTCACGTTGACCCTGCGCAACACGAAGGCTGGGCAGCAAGTGACGCTGCGTCCTGGCGAACTGCTGGGAAAGGGACGAACGGTCAGTCAACGAGGCATCGGCTCGCCCTACTATTTCCGTTATACCTGTCGAGGTGACAGCGTGGAAACTTGGCAGCCGCGTTTCTCCTACTATGGCTTCCGCTATGTGCAAGTGGAAGGTGCTGAACCTGAGCAGATTACAAGACTTGCAGGATTGCCCTGCAGCAGCGCCAATACCGTCGTCGGACATTTTGAGAGTAGTAATGACCTCTTCAATCGTACCTTTCAACTCATCGATTGGGCCATTCGCAGCAATGTGCAGAGCATCACAACTGACTGTCCCACACGCGAAAAGCTCGGTTGGCAGGAGCAAAACCACCTGATGCAGCACTCCCTGATGTACCGTTATCAGATGCTGCCCTTGATGCAAAAGATTGTGCGCGATATGGAGCAGTCGCAATGGACAGCCGAAGCCAAATACCCGCAAACGGACAAATTGATACTACGTGAAGGCTGTATTCCCACCGTTTGTCCTGAGTTTGTACGTTTTGACATGAACAGCGGCTTTGAGGACACCCCAGAATGGGGTAGCTCGTTCATCCTCTGTCCGTGGTACACCTATCTGTGGTATGGTGACACGACGATTGTCAGCGACCACTATGAGGCCATGAAGCGCTACATCAGCTATCTCTCCTCGCGCTCCACCGGCCATCTGCTCGACTACGGCTTAGGCGACTGGTTTGATATTGGTCCCCAGCCGCCTGGCAAAGCTCAGCTCACCAGCGTGGGGTGCTCTTCCTCGGCCATCTTTTATTACGATGTCTGCACGATGGCACGCTGTGCCGCCTTGCTTGGCAAGACCGCCGACGAGCACCGTTTCCTGTCGCTGGCCGACAGCATCCGACAAGCTTATAATGCCCACTATTTTCATGCCGACTCCTGTTACTACGACAGGGACAGTCAGACGGCAAACGCTATGAGCCTCTATATGGGGCTTGTGCCTGAGGAGTATCGCACGGCTGTCCTCCAGCGACTTGTCGATGACATTAGGCAGCGCGACAATGCCTTGACGGCGGGCGACGTAGGCTACCGCTATGTGCTACGGGCGCTGGAGGAAGGCGGGCGTAGCGACGTCATCTTCGACATGAATGCCCGCAGCGACGTGCCTGGCTACGGCTGGCAGTTGGAGCACGGAGCTACGGCGCTTACTGAGAGCTGGCAGGCCTATGCCAACACTTCCAACAATCACCTCATGTTGGGTCACCTGATGGAGTGGTTCTTCAGCGGTCTTGGTGGCATCCGACAAGCCGAAGGCAGCGTGGCCTGGCAGCGTATCGTCATCGCGCCACAGATGATAGGCGATGTCACGTGGGCCAATACGTCGGTTGAAACGCCCAAGGGCCTTGTGGCTTGCCGATGGACACGACAGATCGAAACGGGACATTGGAGCATAGGCATCACGATTCCACAAGGCAGTAGCGCAACGGTCGTCCTTCCGTCAGGCGAGCAACGCCAAGTGGCAGGTGGCAATCATCATTTTGAGAGCAAATAACAAAATAGAGACATGAGAAATAGTTGGATTCTTGCTTTAACCGTCCTACTGACTGCGTGCATGCGAACTGCAGCACAAGAGTATTCGTGGCGTTCGCTTCCTTTTGGCGGTGGCGGTTTCGTATCGGGCATCATTACTTGTCCGCAAGAAAGAGGCTTGATATTTGCAAGAACGGATGTGGGTGGCGCCTACCGTTGGCAGCCCGACGATGAAGCGTGGGTTCCCCTCAACGACTTCCTGCCAGAGAGCAAAGCAGGGCTGATGGGCGTTGAGAGCATAGCCATCGACCCCTCGTCGCCCAACAAGGTGTATATGTACTGCGGCACGTCGTACTGGAACAACGGACTCAGCGCCATCCTCTATTCAGAAGACTATGGCGACACCTTCACCCAGATAGCTACGGTGACTGGCCAGTTTCCTGCTCACGGCAACGACTACGGACGGCAGAGTGGCGAACGACTTGCCGTCTGTCCTGTGGGGGAAAAACTGCTGCTGTGTGGTTCTCGCACGCGAGGGCTGTGGAAGTCGGAGAACGGTGGTAAAACGTGGAGACGTGTGGCGCAGACAACGTTTGTCAACGACCGCAAGATGTCGTTCGTGCAGTTTGTTGACAGCGCCACCGTCATCGCAGGACATCTGTATAAGGGCGGCAACAACCTGTTTCGCTCGACCGATGGAGGTGCAACGTGGGCGCCCATTAGCGCTGCCCGCACCGACTATATGCCGCACCGCTGCCGCCTGTCACCCGATGGCACGACGCTCTATGTGGCCTACAGCGACAGCGAGGGACCTGGTACGAATGGGACAGGTGCGTTGATGAAGCTCGACCTGACGACGGGTGCCTGGACGGATATTTCACCGCAGCAGGTGTCGTTTGGCGACGTCTCTGTTTCCCCAGACAATCCTGATCACCTCATGGCGGTGTCGATGGGCATGTGGTGGGGACAGTACTGGACCAGTTCTACCACCTGGGGCGACCAGATCTGGCTTTCGAAGAACGGCGGCAAGACGTGGACGAACCTCATGGAGAACGGACGCTCCACCTACAGCGAGTCGAAAATCAAATGGATGACCACCCAATGCCAACTGCATTGGTGCGGCAGCGCACAGATAGACCCCTTCGACAGTTCGAGGGCCTTTTTCACCTCAGGCAACGGCATCATCTCTACTGAAAACCTGTGGGCTTCGAAACCCAAGTTCCACTTCTGCGTGACAGGCCTCGAAGAGACCGTTCCGCTGCATATCGTCAGCGTGACGGGTGCCCCGCTGGCCGTCACTATCGGTGACTATGACGGTTGTCTTTATCACGACGTGACGCAATACTACAAGCGCTTCACTCCCTCGATGGGCTCCACCAGCGCCTTTGCCATCGCCGCCCGCCAAGTGAAGGTGATGCTACGTGGCGCAGGCGACCTGTACTACAGTCAGAACGGGGGCACCTCGTGGACGAAGAAGACCCGCCCCGTTGCCGACAAGGGCATCTCCTGGTGCGCCCTCTCGTCTGAGGGCAACATCCTCATCGTCCGTCCCTCAGACAATCGTCCTTTCTACTCGCTCGACAAAGGGCAGACGTGGAAGGAAATCACCGCTGCACCCTCAGGCATCAACCTCTATGCCGACCCAGTAAGCAATCAGGTGTTCTATGGCATGAGTGGCTCCACGTTTTATGTCTTCACGTATGACCCGGCCGCCGACACCTTTACGTATAAGACCAAGGCCCTTTCAGGCGTCGTAGGACGTATGTGTGTGGTCGATGGTCAGCAGGGAGAGGTGTGGCTTGCGCGAGGCAGCAGCGGTATCGCTCACCTCACGGGCTGCGACACGGGTACGCCCACCGTCAACCACATCGCATTGAGTGCGTGCACCTGTATAGGGGCAGGGCGTGGGAAGGCCGCCGACGATTATCCCTCGCTCTATATTTGGGGCCGCACGCAGGCTTCGCAGCCCATTGGCCTGTATCGCAGCGATGATAAAGGTGTCACGTGGACGCGCATCAACGACGACCTGCATCAGTTTGGCGGGCCTGGCAATGCCCAGATAGTTTGTGGCGACATGAATACCTACGGGCGCGTCTATATGTCCACCGTAGGCCGAGGCGTCGTCTGTGGCGAACTTTCCGAAGAGCAGCCTGACTGCATCTTCCATCCACAATCCACTCTCCACCATCCACAATCCACCTTCCACCATCCACAATCCACCCCCATCTATGACCTGCGAGGCCGCAGATGCGACGATCTCACCGCCCCAGGCCTCTACATCGTCAATGGACAGAAGGTCTTAGTACGGACTACGCCGTATTGATTTGATAACCAAGATGTTGTTAGGAGAATAATGGCGATACAAGTAACCTACAGGAGAACGAGAAGGCTGTCAATGCGTATCGTGAGGAACGGTGATGAGCCTGTGCTGTATCTCCTCTATCTCGCCAAGCCCCTCTGACACCACGCTCACGCGAATGCCCTCCTGCTCTATCTGCGCCTTCCATTCGACGGCAATGTCATTGGTCGCATGGTCGCCGGCCACGAAGAGCAAAGGGACGAGGGTCACCTGCCTTGCGCCTTGCTCCTTCATCAGCTTGATAGCCGTCTGTAGGGTGGGGTATCCCTCAATGGTCGCTACGTGGTGGTTGGGGTGCCCGCTGTCGCGCAGCATGTATTCCAACTGGGAATAGATGGCTGAGGCAATCCCTTTGGTCCCGTGCCCCACGAAGAGCACGTGCTCTTTCTGCTTCGTGTTGACTGGATGGCGGTTGGCGAGGATGCTGCATAGGCTTTGGCTATCGTCTATGCTGTTTAGCAAGGGCGTCCCCAAGGTGATGGAGTCGAAGAATGAGCGCACTTGCTCTATGTCCTTTCGCAACAAGGCCATCTCCTTGCCGTCGATGATGAATGATGGTTGTACTGCTATGCTACGATGTCCATTTGCACGCAGTTGTAGCAGGGCGTCGACCACCGACGCTTTCTCTATGCCTCGTGCTGCCAGACGTTTCCTCACGATAGCAGAGGTGAAGCATTCGGATACGGTCATGTGAGGATATTGCTGGCGTGCTTTGGCGCTGATGACGTCAAGGGTGCGGGCACGTGCATCGTCGTGGGTGGTGCCGAAATGAACCAGCAGCAAGGCGGTGGGGTCTTGTGCCCAGAGGGGAACACACAGGAGTGTGGCAATGATGGTGATTAGTCGTTTTTTCATGTTGTTTTCTTTTTTCTGATTTTTCTTGTGATAAGCCTACAGCCCATCAGCATGCCCGTTATCGAGACGAAGGCACCGCCAATGAGAAGAGGCCAGAGTATGAGTTGACGCAGCAACGGCCGGGAGGCGAAGTATCGCGTATTGAGTGCGTGCAGACCTGTGTACATCCATTTGCCGGCCCGCTTGTTGTGGTTGTAGTAGCGGCAGTTCCCGTTGTGCGGATCTATGTAGTAAGTACTGCCGTCAGCATCGTCGACGTCTACGCGGCATACGGGCAGAGGCAGCCTTTGGTGTAGGCTCACATAGTAGTTGTCATAGGAGTAAAGTATGGTGGCCGTGACCTGTGACTCAGGTGGTACGACGGACTCCACTATCTTAGAGCAACGCTCGGCTGTCAGCACGGTGTGTTGTGGCAACTGCTGTGTGGCGTCCACCAGATAGTCCTTGTTGGCAGTCCATACATGATAGTAGGGAGTGTCCCCCATCTCCGTCAGTTCCAGTCGCTTCACATTGCCAGAGGCAAGCACCTTGCAAACGTCGAGGGTGAAGCGTTCAGGATGCAGTTCGGCGGCATAGATGTCTTTGGCACTTTGCTGTCTGTGTATTGGCCACAGAGCCTGTGGGGCATCGGCTAATGACATGAATCCGCTGAATATCCAGGTGAGCACGAACAGGCCGAAAAATAAGCCGCCGAGATGGTGCCAGCGGAAGAGCGGCTTGGCATACGGAGTCAGCGTGCCCGTCCTGCCTCTGCGACGCGCTATGAGCATAGCACGGATGCCCAAGATGATGCCTGCCACAATCATGACGATGCCTGCTCCAGACAGCCACAGCACGGTGTCCGTCCACGGCTGACGGCCAGTGGAGCGCAGTTGGGTGATGTATATCCAGTGGGGTATGGCGCCCATCCAGGCCCAGAAGCGGCTTTCGCTGTCGGTGAACTGCAAGGCGCGTCCTGTGTGTGACGAAAGATAGAGCTCAGACTGATGGCCGTCGTTCAGGGCATAGTGGTAGATGGGGAACTCGCCGAAGGGCATAGCCCCGATGAGCCACACGTCGATCTCGTTGAGCGTGTCGAGCAACGTGGGGGCCGCCGTTGTCCAGCGTGCCGCTATCTGTAGCAGTTCATCGTCAGTCAGGCGCTCGATAGGCTGTCCGCTGCCGACGTCGATGAGCGTCTCGCCGTTGGCTGTCGACACCATACATACGTTGCGGCCTGCGATGCGCTCAAAGGCAACGGCTGTGGGGTGGCTGACAGGTAGCGCCAACGGAGAGAGGCGGGTAGTGGTGTCAGCAGGCATGTCCACATGCTCACTGATGGTTTCAGCATGTGACATGCGCTGCTGCAGGGTCAGCTTGGGGTAGCTGTGGTACATCATCACCATACCGGTGAGAAACCAGACGACGAACAGGATACTGAGCAGTGTGCCCAGTATCCTGTGGACTCTAATCAATAAATGATGAAGCAGCATGGTCAGAGTCGTATTTGTGAGCTTTTTATAGGTTGAATGTAGCCGAGAATCTCACGTTGCGTCCCTCCTCAGGCACGTATCCTGTGGTGCTTACGGCATACATGTAGTAGGTCTTGTCGAAGATGTTGTTCACGTTCAGTTGCAGTCTCCATTGCTTGAAGCTGTAGCTCATCATCGCGTTGCAGACAGCGTAAGGGTCGAAGGTCATTGTGTTGGCGGCATTGACATAGACCTTGCTGGTATAGTTGAAGCCGGCACCAAGCTTCAGGCCTTTCAGCTTGCCTGCGAAGTCGTAGAAGGCCCAGCCGTAGGCCATGTGCTTAGGTGCGTGCTGCAAGTAGTTGCCGGCCTGCGTGTTGGCGGCATACTCCGTGTAAGCATACTCCCTTAGCTTGGCGATGGTCAGCGAGTAGCCAGCGTCGATGGTCAGCTGATCTGTGGGCATAGCGGTGAAGCTCAGTTCAAGACCTTTCGAGTCGGCCCGTCCTACCTGTCCGCTAACGTTGTATTCCGTACCGTCGATGGTCGTTTTCCCAAGGTTCTGCACCATGTTGTTCTTAGCGATATAGAAAGCAGAGAAGTCGGCCTGCAGCCGGTTTGTGAACGTGATGTGCGACCCAATCTCCAACTGGTAGCCGCTGATGGGCTTGTAGATGCTGCCGTTCTTGTCGCCGTTCAGACGTTTACCATCGCTGTCGATGTAGATGTATCCGTCGCTGACGGCCGTACGGGTGGGCTTGAAGAAACTGCTTGCCGACGCATAGACGTTGACGTTGTCGTTGAACTCATAGAGCGTGCTCAGGCGGTAGGTAAGGGCATTGTTGGTCTCGCTGGTCTTGGGGTCCTTCGAGGTAATGTCCTTGTGGTTGCTGTATGCCATCTGGTAGTTGCGGTGAAAATGGTCGAAGCGTGCGCTGGCCAAGACGGTGAACTGCGGTGTGAGGTGCAGATAGTCGCCCACTTGCACGCTGTACGTCTGCTCCCACTCCAACGAGCGTTTCTGGAAGGGTGCGTCGATGTTACCCTGATTCAGTTGTGGGTTGCGCACGTCGAGGATGGCGTTTTTGCCTGGGCCCTTCGCAGCCGATCCGTAGCTGCTTCTCCAGCGTGGCAGGTAGAGGTTGGAGTAGTTGGCGGTGAAGAGGAGGTCGTGCTTCACGCTGCCCGTCTCAGCTTTGCCGTGTAGTTCGAGCTGGTTTTGCAGGAGGTTCACTTCGTAGTCGAAGAGGAATCCTGTGCGCTTCAGCGAGTCTGTGTTGATATAGACCTTCTTGTCGCCGTTCATATAGTAATGCTGATAGATGGGGTCGCTCGACGTGAGGTAGCTGAGTCCCTCTGAGGCGTAGTAGCTCAGGTTGTCGTAGTAGTACGACAGGTGGTCGATGAGTTTCCATCCCGTATGGCCGAAGAGGTGCGTGTATTTGAGCGATACTGTGACATCCTTGTCGGTGAGGTGGTCAAGCGGGTCGTTGTATCGTGTGCGTCGGTCTATGTAGTCAGGTATGTCCCCTGCCTCCCACGCTTTCTTTCCACCCAGATCGTAGATGTCAGCGGTGAAGTGTGGCTGTCCAGTATCGGTGCCGTAGTAGTCGTCCTTTGCCGAAGCCATCAGCGTGAGGTTGTCCCTGTCGGTCAGTCGGAAGTCGAGGGCCAGCCAACCATTATACGCCTTATTGTCTGTGTGTCGCCATCCATCGCCGCCGTTCATCGAGAAGTCAGTACGGAAGTTGATGCCGTCGCAGATAGCCCCGCTGGCGCCGCCTTCTACGGAGTATCGTCCCCAAGAGCCGATGCTCATGCCGGCATTGACGTGCTTCTGTGCCGTAGGCTGCTTATGCACCACGTTGACCACGCCGCCAAGAGCCGAGTGTCCAAACATGACCGACGCAGCGCCCTTGAGCACCTCGACGCTCTGTACAGAAGCCAAACTCGTGCTTGGAGCCGATTGGTAGAGGTTGTGCCGCTCGTCGCGGATGCCGTCGTTGAGGAGAACGAAATCGCTGAAGCCGCGAATAGTGAAGTAGAGGAATCCGCCATACGAATTGATGGGCCGTATGCCTGTCGTGACGCGGGCAGCATCGTTGAGGTCGCGGAGGCCAAGCATCTCTATCTTCGGCCGCAATACCGATGACACTGTGATAGGAGCCTTCTCCAAAGGTACAGGCAGCTTGCCTACAGCTGAAGGCTGTTGGCGGAAACTGGAAATAACGACTTCGTTGAGGTGCAGGGTCGTGTCATTGTCAACTTCATCGGCAAAGACGTTACCTACACAAAGACCCATCAGGGTCATGGACAATAGCATTGCTTTCATAATAAATAGGTATTAGTGAATAAAATAAACATCTGCAATAGCCACACAACTGTCGTACATGACGACGATTGATACATGTCTCATCAGCCACAAAATTTGATTGCGCTTCAAGTTCTTACACCGAGAGCTTTCAGCATATTTACCGATAAAGGCTGGTCTTCAGACTTTCCTCCACTCACCGACGCCTTCTCACCCAAGTGGGCAATGGCATTTTTGTCGGAGAGCCATAATGGAGTTCACTGCTGCGGGACAGTCGGAGATTCTCACTCACATTCCCAATTAATCGCGGCTATGCGAACCTTTTCGGGCAAAAGATAGAGGTCTTGCCTCAATCTTTGCAATCGATTCTTTTACGAATCGTGCTGCAAAGATAATAATATTTTTCGAAAGCAAACACTTTTTAGACTTTTTTAATATAGCTCAAATACAAATCAATCGAAAGTTTATCATTTATGAGACTTGCAAATTACAAATAGTAATTGAAACTCCACCTAACCAGCTTGCGGACAAACTTACCCAAAATGTGGAATTTCTCTTAAAGTATGTTGATATCCATCTGCCTTTTTTGGGGAATTGCATCATTATTACTATTTTTGCATCAGAGATTTAATAATTATTTAAAACGGCAAAAAGATGGATTTTTTGGAACTTGTAAAAAACCGCTACAGTTGCAGGAATTATCAGACCCGCAACGTCGAGAAAGAGAAATTAGCATATATCCTGGAGTGTGTGCGCTTTGCGCCTTCGGCTGTTAACAAACAGCCTTGGAGATTTCATCTCATTACCAGTCAGGAGGACATCACAAAACTACAGCAATGCTACAATCGCGACTGGTTTAAGACAGCACCGATGTATATCATTGCCTCTATCCTGCATGATGAAGAGTGGATTCGTAGCGATGGCAAGCATCATGGAGACATTGATATTGCCATCGCCGTCGAGCATCTTTGTCTGGCTGCAACAGAACAAGGACTGGCTACTTGCTGGGTGTGCAACTTTGATGCTACATTGTGTAGGGAACTTTTTGCTTTGCCAGAGAACGAAGAGCCGTCAGTCCTTATTCCGTTAGGTTATGCTGCAGACGAGATGAAGCCGAAGAGCCGTAAGGCGTTAGACCAAATCGTGAGATAAACTCACACCTTATATAATATTATATCCACTCGAAGTTCTCTTTGCCTGCGCCGACCTCGAAGTGATACTTGGCTATTCCCAGATCTATCTGTGTATAGCCAAGCATCGAGAATCCTTTCTTTGCAAGCACCTGATGGATGCCGACGTACTCGAAAGAGAATTTCTGCTGGTTAACGGCGGTAGGTGCCAGAAGGGCAGCTTCCACCCCTTTTCTGAACCAAGACGGAGTAGTATTCTTGGATGAGTCAATAGTCTTGACCGTCGTGCGACTCACTTGCTCAACGGTCTTGATTTTGTGTCCCACCCCCTGCGTCTCGCCGTAGCCGAGGGCGATATAGCATACTATCTTCTCGCCCTCGTCTAACACGTAGGTTCCTGGTACCTTCGAATAGCTGAGCCCAACCCAACAAGTGTTCAATCCCAATGTCTGGGCCAGCAACACAAGTTGCTCACCGTAGTAGCCGACACGCTCATCCAGATCGTCAGCCTTTTTGCCGACCATCACGAAATAGTTGCTGACATTGCGAAACTTTCCATATTTTGCCAACGTCCCTTGAAAGGCTTTGGGCTCGTTCAGGATAAGCTGTATATGCAGACGGCCTTCACGGTTGAGGGTTGCAATCCTATCTTTCAACACCTTCACCACATCCTCCGTCAACGGTTGCTCTTTATAGGCTCTTACGCTGTGGCGGGCTTTTATTGCTTCATGTATTGTCATCTTTCTTTCGTTTTTAATATTTTCCATACTCGTTGTAAGAAACATTCTCAGGCTTCCACTTATCTTTCGGAGCAGGATTCTCAGCAGGATGGCCAATGACGATGACACAGAGCGGAATGATCGTTTCGGGCAGTTTTACGGCTTTGGAAACGGCAGCTACACGTTCATCCATAGGATAGACGCCCGTCCAAACAGCACCGAGTCCAAGTGCATGAGCGGCAAGGAGGATGTTTTCAGTAGCGGCCGAACAGTCCTGGATCCAGTAGGCCTGACCCTTACCCGATAACGCCTTTTCCATATTGCCGCAAACGACGATGGCCAAAGCACATTGTTCCAACATGCGTCCACGATTGCCAGCTAATTCCTTAAGCTTCGCTTTGTCTGTAACGGCAACGAAATGCCAAGGTTGCTTGTTGACTGCTGTTGGTGCTGCCATACCCGCACGCAGCAGGGCCTCGATGTCGGCCTTTGACACAGGCTCGTCAGTATATTGACGAATACTTGTGCGTGTCATGATGCTCTTCAATACAGGATTTTGCTCCCTGTTGAAGCTACTATTTCCAGCGTTTTGCTCGCCTACTTGTGGATTTTGTGCTGTTGCGCTTAGCACACATGCGACTGCCAATAGGCAGATAGTCATCATTTTTCTCATGTTCTTGTGTTATTAGTTGTTGTTTTTTTTCTTATTCGATTCCTCAAATTCTGCCAAGCCTACAAAAAAGTTTGTTCTGCCCGCTGACGATTTTTGATTACGTCTGCAAAGATACGAAATCTTTTTGAATTTTGTGCTTACGAAGTGAAAAAGTATCATCATTATACCGCTTTCGTGACTTTTCCCCCATTCAAATTGAGAGTCATTTTGTGGGTTGCGGAATCAAAAGTTCTCAAATAAGTGTTTATTTATACTTAATAATAGTTGTTGTTGGCTTTATTTCGATAAAATAATGCTGATTTTGTGTGTTTTTTTTAATATTTTTTTTGCCGTTCCGTAATAATTTGTAATTTTGCACACCCAAAAAAGTAATAATTTAGTATTTTTCTGCAAAATAACTAACGCAATTTATAATATCAACCAAACATTACATGTTTATGAACAAATTTGTATCTGTTTTGATGGTCTATGCGCTGGCAGTAGGTATTGCTTGTGCACAGACCTTAGCACCAACCTACTCAGGTAAGCAGGCAAAAGTGCAAGGTCAGGCCTCGAAAGAGGCAGGACAAATCAAGTTGGCTCCTGCCAACAAGTACAACGTCAAAGCTACTGACGTGTTTAGCTGGCTGAAAGGTCAGGAAAGCACCACAGTACAGCAGCAGGCAAAGTCTCCGAAGCATATTGCCGCGCTGCCGAATGTAGCTGATGAGCTGCTCCTCTATGGTCTGAACGTGAAGGACGGTACCTATCGCACCCCTTCACCGCTGCCTCCCACCGTGTTCTCTTTCCATGCAGCACCATCTCCCGTCTACAAGCAAGAGACCTATTTCAACATCGAAGGCGCTATGACGGGCTTCTATGCCAAAGGTAAGTTCTACGCCATCTTCACCAGTTCTGATTTTGACGAAGACTTCAACATGCTGACCACCAGTCGCATCGACGTTTACGATGCTACTACGTGGGGACTCATCGACAGCAAGTATCTTTCGCAGAACGCAGCCGACGATATGGCCTCCTACTTCCGTCAGACTTCCATCTACGACCCCACCACCGACTTGGCTTACAGCGTGACGTGGGGTAGTGGCAAGCCCCTTGTGAGCATCGACCTCAATACGTTGCAAATGACGGTGATTGGAGCCACAGACCAGTTTATCCAGACGCTCATCGTGGACAAGGAAGGCCAGCTTTATGGTATCTCCTTCAGCGACCAGAAGCTCTATCGTATCGACAAGACAACGGGTGCCTGCACCGAGGTGGGAACGACGGATACGGGTATGAACATCTCGGCTAACGTCATGTCTGCTGCCACCGACCCCGTTACAGGAAAGGTCTTCTGGAGCGTGATCGACAATCTGACATTCCAGTCGGCACTCTTCACCATCGACCTTGCTACGGCACATTGCGAGAAGGTCACCGACCTGCCAGGTGGCGAGTCCTTCATGGGACTTTACATCCCCTATGTGGATGCGGAGGCACCTGCTGCTCCCACAGGCATCCACTATGCCGATGGCCAACTGCTGATGGATGTTCCCGCCACGACCTATACAAGTGGTGCTGCCTTGACTGGCGAGCTCAGCGCTTTAGTGAGCGTCGATGGAGCTGCCAACCAGGCTTTCGAGGTTACCGCTGGCGGCACAGCTGCCATTGACCTCCCCCTCGCTGAAGGCTTCCACGACATCAGCATCTGCATCAGCAATGCTGTAGGACAGGGTGCCGCCCGTCGCCTCAATACCTATGTCGGACAGGATGTGCCTGCTGCCGTCACAGGGCTGACCGTTTCTGCCGATGATGGCAAGAACATCCAGCTCAGCTGGGAGGCTCCTACTGCCTCGGTGCATGGTGGTCCCGTGGATGATGACGCCATCAACTACAGCGTGGTGCGCTATCCCGATGAGGTGGTGGTGGCCGAAGGCTTGAAGGTCACTTCCTACAGCGAACCTCTCCCCGTTGCACGCAACCGCTACTACTATGTGGTGACGGCCTATAACGGCACGACGGCTGGCCAGAGCGCTACTTCGGAGAAGATTTCGGCTGGCTCCGTCTATCTCCCACCGTTTGTCGAGGGCTTCGACACGCAGGAGGATTTTGATTCCTGGACCGTCATCGATGCCAACAATGACCAGCAGACCTGGACTTATATGAACCCCATTGGCGGCGACCCCTACCTCTATATGAATGGCAATGGTATCACCGATCCTGAGTCGGGCTTCGTATCGACCTATGACGATGACTATATCATCACGCTGCCCATCGAGCTGAAAGCTGGCAACGACTACCGCATCCACTTCAACACCTACGATCTTTGGATGTGGCATGAATACATGGACATCCTCTTAGGTACTGGTACCTCCATCACAGGGGATGAAACCCTGATTGCCGAGGTTGACGTGGTGGCCGACAAGGAGTATTCCTATCTCTTCAACGTGCCTGCTGACGGACAGTATCGCCTCATCCTGCATGCCAAGACCGTCGGCAACAGCCTGAATATCGCCATCGACAACTTCTCGGTGGACGTTTACTCCAATTTCGAAGGCCCAGATGCCGTGACCAATCTGGTGGCTACGGCTGGCGAGAAGGGTGCCCTGCAGAACACCATCGAGTTTGTTGCTCCTGTGAAGACCTACAAGCAGGGCGAGCTTACGAGCATCTCCCGTATCGACATCTATCGCGACGGCAGCAACAAGGCCATTACCACCTTCAACGAGCCGAAGCCAGGCGAGCAGCTCAGTTGGATTGACACCGACGTGACCAACGGCATGCACAGCTATAAGGTGGTGGCCTTCAACGAGCAGGGTCAAGGTAAGGAGAACATCGTCGAGAACTGGGTCGGATTGGATGTGCCTGGTGCTATTCCTAATGTGAAGGCTCGTATGAATGAAAGCAACTTAGCTGAGGTCACTTGGGAGAAGGTCTCCGATGTGGGCCAGCATGGTGGCTATGTGAATCCCGATGACGTGCAGTATGTACTCTGCCGCTACGACCCCTACAACTGGGACAACCACTGGCCCGACGTGACTCAGCCTACCAACGATTTCACCGTCACCGACGACAGCTATATGGGTTGGGGACAGGCTTACGTCGACTATGAGCTGGTAGCCTTCAACGGTGCCGGACGCTCCGAAGGCGAGAAGTTTGGCATCGTATTGGGCGACCCTTATCAGCTGCCTTACCACGAGACATTTGACTTCTACGGATTCATGGCTGGAATCAACTTTGAGCCTTGGACGCTCATTGCCAACACCTATAACCACGCATGGAACACCGTCGATGGCAGCGGATTGGCCGTGAAGCCTTACGAGGGCGACCTGGGCATGCTGATGTTCGCTTTCTTGGATGAGGACTCCAACGATCAGGTGATGACTGGCCCACGCGTCTCGTTGGCTGAGACCACCGCACCCGAACTGTCATTCTATATGTACCACGGCTTTGAGGCTGAGCCAGAAGACCTGGAGCTCAAGGTCTATGTCAACTACGAGGATAACGGATGGACGCAGGTCGGGACTATTCCTTACAACAACGGCACCGAAGGCTGGGGACGCAGTGCTATCCAGCTGGAGGCCGGAAAGCGTGACGTGCAGTTTGCTTTTGCCGCCAACGCTGCCGATGCCAGCGCCGCCATCTATATCGACGCTGTGAAGATTGACGAGAGTGTCGCTCATGAGGTGGCTATTGAAGGTATCAGCCTGAGCAAGAAGCGCGTCAACGTAGGTGAGAGCTCCACCCTTAAGGTGACTGTCTCCAATTACGGTACGGAGGAGGCCAACAACTATAGCGTGGCCATCTACCGCGACGGCACCAAGGTGGCTGAGCAGGATGGCACCGTCCTGAAGAATAATCAGACTGCCGTCATCGACTTCCCCCTGACAACTACGAAGCACGACGCCTCCAAGACCTACGTCTATAGTGCACAACTGGAAGCTGCTGACGATGCCATCACCGACAACAACCAAAGCCAGGAGGTGAAGCTCTTCGTGAAAGGAAGTAGCCTACCCACGGCTGGACAGCTCTCTGGCAGCGAGTCGAAAGGCAGCGTGCAACTCACTTGGGAAGCTCCAGCTACTGACGAGCAGACAGATCCCGTGACCGATGATTTCGACGACTACGAGTCATTTATCATCGAGGAGATCGGCGACTGGACGACCTACGATGGCGATGGCACGCAGACCGTTTACTTCGGTGGTCCTGAGATTGCCCACGCCTTCGAACCTAAAGCTTGGCAGATTTGGGCTCCCGTCGAGGCTGGCTTCAGCTTGGAGCGCTTCCCCGTACTCACGCCGAAGTCAGGCGACAAGGTGCTGGCATGCTGGGCTGCCTCCAACGGCATCGACGCCACCGTGCCACAGGACGACTGGTTGATCTCGAGCGATGTGCTCGGCGGCACCGACATCAGCTTCTGGTATCGCGTCCCCAATGATGGTAGCGACCCACAAGTGTTTGAGATACTCTATAGCACTACCGATCAGGAGCCTGAAAGCTTCCAGGTGCTCGACCGCGACTCGCTGGGCGGCACCACCGAATGGCGCCAATTTGAGTACACGCTGCCTGCAGATGCCAAGTTCTTTGCTATCCGCAACTGCTCGTATGGCAGCTATACCGTCGCATTCATCGACGACATCACCTATACGCCGCTTTACGGTTCTCAGTCGAAGCTGACCCTCAAGGGCTATAATGTCTATCGCGACGACGAGCTGATTGCTGCAGAGGTGACCGAGACCAGCTACATCGACACACCTGCCGACAACAAGGCACACGTCTATGCCGTGTCTGCTCTCTGGGCTGAGGGTGAGTCTGACCTTTCCAACGACTACGTCTCGAGCATTGTCACCGGCATTCATACGGCCAATGTCGTAGGCGAAGGCAGCCAGAAGATCTACAACATGGCTGGTCAGCGCACCAATAATCTCCGCGGATTCCGCATCGTTACTACCGACGGCAAGACCCGCAAGGTGCTGAGATAATTTCATTTTGAAAGTAAGACTATGTGTCAACACTAAGGACGATTTTCCTAAAGTGTGACACATAGTCTTCTTTCGTTTTTTCCTTACGATATGAAGAAGCTTTTATTCACATTGTCCCTGCTGCTGGGCTTCATCACGATGGATGGCCAGGTGGTGTGGCGCTATGGTGCCAACATGGACGGCGGATGGGGTGATGCCAACATCGTCGTCACTCCCTACGTCAGTTTCCCCGCCGTCTTTACGACACCCTATGCCGGTTGTCATATCACCACTATCCGTCTTGGACTTGCAGCCGATGCCTCCAATGTGTATGTCTATATCAAGCATGCCCCACGCGACGCGCAGCCTCTCTACCGACAGAAGATAGGTGACCTGAAGGCTGGCTGGCATGACATCATCCTCGACACGCCCTACGACGTGAGTGGCGAAGACGTGGCCATTGGCTATAAGGCCTCCTTTGCTGCGGCTGGTGGCGTAGGATACAGCAAGGAGAAATATGCCGATGGCGACATCGTCTATTATAACAGCAAGAACAACTGGACGGCGACGGGAGGATCTGTCTGTTTACAGGCGCTGGTAGAGGGCGAACAATTGCCACAGAACGAGTTGCTGATGGGACGTCTTGGCAGTGGGGAATCCTACGATGATTCCTCCGCACTCACGTTTACGGGCACCGTGCGCAACGTGGGTGGAAATATCGTGGAGCGCTACACGCTCAGCTATCAGCAGGACGATGACGAAGCGCAACAACTCACTATCGAGAAGTCCCTAAACGTCAACGAGACCGACACTTTCAGCATCAGCGTGCCTGCCGACGTCCCTGGCAATCATACCCTCCGCGTGTGGGTGAGTCAGGTGAACGGAGAGCCGGACGCCTACACGCCCAATAATCAATCCGAGGCCTCCTTCACCGTCAAAGACCCCGCTTTCATGCGTCGCGTAGTGTGCGAGGAGTTCACCGGATTGTGGTGTGGCTGGTGTCCGAGAGGCATGGTCGGCTTGGAGCTGATGTTGCAGGAGCACCCCCAGCAGTTTATCCCCATCAGCATCCACGGGAGTGACAAGTTGACGATTGACGCCAATGCTGACTATAGCTACGCCCAATTCATCCAGTCGATGACAGGTGCCCCGTCATGCAAGGTGGACCGCCGTCTGAGTGGCGACCCCTACTATGACATACGGAACCTCTTTGCGATGGAGACGGCGAATGATGCCGCGGTAGCCTATTCGTTAGCGGCCAACTGGAATGACGACGGTACGGCTATTGAGTGTCGCTCCAGCTACTTCTCACAAGCCGACATCGCACAGGCCGACTACAACATGGCCTACGTGCTCACCGAAGACTCCATCACGGGATATTACCAGACCAACTACTACGCCGATGGCGCCAACGGGGAGTTCTACGGCTGGGAAAACAAGGCGTCACACACCGACGATGTCTTCTTCAACGATGTGGCACGCGGTATCTTCGGCGGTTACGACGGTATGGAGTGTCATACAGGACTGTTGGAGGCTCAGCTCGCACAGGAGCACCAATATCTGCTGCAGCTACCTCCCACAATCGTCAATCGTAGCCAGTTGCATGTGATCGGCTTGCTCATCGACCGCCATTCAGGCACCATCGTCAATGCCTTCCGTACTCGTCCCGTCGGTTTGGAACATACGGGCATTTTCAACGTCAATAGCCCTGCCGTCGCCGACGGTGCATGCTACAATCTGCAAGGCCGAAAGCTGAGCGGCACGCCTTGCAAGGGCATCTATATTGAGCGCACGCCGCAAGGCACACGCAAGCGTATTCGTTAAATTGATGTGAAAGACCTCAACATGAAAAGAAAAATCACACTCCTCATCATGGCTTGTATTGCGATAGCAGCACAAGCCATTCCTGCTTGGCGTGGCTGGCACAAGCATACGCAGCCAGACGGCACCACGATCGAATATCGTCTTTTGGGCGATGAATATTGTCATGCCCTCGTGGCACGTGATGGACGCCAGCTACTGCATGGTAGCGATGGCTCCCTGCAATATGTGGGGGATAAGCCACTCGACTTTGCCGACTTCTATGCGGCCAGTAGGAGCGAGAAGGCAGGACAACGACGGGTGCTCGGCGACAACTTCCCCACCAAAGGCACCGTCAAGGGCCTTGTGCTGTTGGCTGAGTTTGCCGATAACAGCTTTCAGCCTGAGTACACCCGCGAGGTTTTCGATGCCGTGATGAACGAGGAGAATTGCTCCCTCTATCAAGCCACAGGCAGCTCGCGTGACTATTTCATAGCGCAGTCGATGGGGCAGTTTACACCTCATTTCGACGTCGTGGGACCTGTCAAGCTGCCGCGTATCATGCAGTACTATGGGGCCAACAACTCACAAGGCAACGACCGCAACGCCGGACAGATGATCAGCGATGCCTGTAAGCTGGCACACGACAGCCTTGGGATAGACTTCTCGCAATACGACTACAACGATGATGGCGAGGTAGATTTCGTCTATGTCATCTATGCCGGCTATGCCGAGAGCTATGGCGCCTCGTCCAACACCATCTGGCCGCATGCTGCCAACCTCACAGACATGGGCGTGAGCTGCTATCTCAACGGAAAGCATGTGCAGCGCTATGCGTGCAGTTGCGAACTCAAATACTCCACAGGCACGCAATTGGAAGGCATCGGTACGTTCTGCCATGAGTTTGGCCACGTGCTGGGTTTGCCCGACATGTATAACACCTATCAGCAGAACCGCATACAGCTGGGCAGCTGGGACATCATGGACGTGGGGACCTACAACAACGAGTCGCGTACACCGCCTGCCTATAGTGCCTTTGAGCGCTACAGCTTAGGATGGCTCGACTTCATCGATATCGACACCCCTGCCGACACGATGGAATTGCTGGAGCTGACACAGAACAATACGGCCTACCGAATAGTGACACCCGGCAATCCCAACGAGTATTTTACGTTGGAGAACCGTCAGCAGATAGGGTGGGACCGTTATCTTCCCGGTGGCGGACTCATGATTATTCACGTCAACTACGACAAGTCGGCTTGGAACATGAACGCCGTCAATAGCGGCATCAATCCGCGCTACGACTTGGTGGAGGCCGACGGACGACAAGGACAGAATCTTCCCACTAACCTGTTCCCGACTCCCACCAATGACATGTTCACCGACTATTCTACTCCCAACTCCCTGTCCTGGGACGGCATACCTACCGAGAAGGGCGTCACCGACATTCGCATCGGCGACGATGGCGTGGTGCGCTTTCGTTTCATGCACGACCGTCTGAAACGGCCAGAGCTGCTGCCAGTCACCCATATCACGACTACCGCAGCAACGCTCAACTGGAATGCCGTCAGCGAGGCCCAAAGCTACAGGGTGTCGTTGCGTGAGGTGCTGCCAGACGCATTGAATCCCCTGCTGCTCGACGAGGACTTTAGCCAGATGACGGAGAAGAACGGCTTCACAGACCTCAGCAGTTCGCTCGACAACTACACCAGCCAGAGCGGATGGAGCGGCAGCGAAGTCTACGAAGCTGGTGGCCGCGTGCGTATCGGTGCCTATGGAACCGACGGAAGGCTTACGACGCCCGCCGTCAACACCGTCGATTCGTGTACGTTGGCCTTCTTGGCAGCCTCCTATCCCGGCAAGACTGTCAGCTACACCGTCAGCCTGATCGATGCCGTGACGGGCAATACGATAGAGCGTCGTAGCTTGAAGGCCAACAAGAACGAGACGGAGCAGATCATCACGTTTGCTAATGCGCCTACGAGACTGCGCGTCTCTTTCGAAACGCAGCGCGAACGCCTCTTCCTCAACCGCATCCGTCTGCTCAGCGACACGTTGAGTGGTGTCTGGACGGCAGGACCGCGCAGCTGGGTCATCGACAGTATCGCTGATACGAGCTATCGTGTCGAATCGCTGGTGGAGGGTCGCACTTACTACTACTATGTGCAGGCGCTGGCCGAAGAAGCATTGCGAAGCTCCCTGCCGTCAGCAGAAGGAAGCTTCACCACGACCACCACAACCGGTTTGCCTGCCCCGACGGACTTGGGTGCGACGAAGCCAGCATACTTCGATCTCCAAGGACGCCGACTGAGTGCGCCACCCCTGCGTGGGATCTATCTGAAGCGCACAGGCGATGTCGTGAGGAAAGTCTTTTCCAAGCACGAATAGAGCAACAGCAAGCAACGTTCAACTTCCGCAGGTACCTACTTGCGGAAGTTTTTGTTTTTTAACACAAAAAATGAGTGGCCATTAGATTTTGTTTTATATATTTGCGACGTTTTTATACACATTGCTTAAACTGATGAAACTATAAATATCATAGGAGGACAAAGAGATGATTACATTTTGAATTAGCCTGATAGCACTTGTGCTTGGTTATCTGCTTTATGGTCGCTTCGTGGACAAGGTGTTTGGCCCTGATGACAGGATAACCCCAGCCGTAGCCAAGGCCGACGGGGTTGACCATATCGTGCTCCCCAATTGGAAGGTCTTCATGATCCAGTTTCTCAACATCGCCGGCACCGGCCCTATCTTTGGTGCTATCATGGGTGCCAAATTTGGCCCAGTAGCCTATCTGTGGATCGTGTTTGGCTGTATCTTCGCAGGTAGCGTGCATGACTATTTCACGGGCATGCTTTCCATGCGAAATGGCGGAGCCAGCTGTCCAGAACTTGTCGGCAAGTATTTGGGAGAGAAAGCTCGCAAGGTGATGCTGGTGTTCTCTGTACTCCTTCTGCTGATGATCGGCACGGTCTTCGTGTTCAGTCCTGCCGCCATCCTCGGAGGGTATGGTGGTAGTGCCATGATGTGGATTGTCTGCATCTTTGCGTATTATCTCATAGCCACGATGCTTCCCATCGACAAGGTCATCGGACGCTTCTATCCTGTGTTTGCCATCGCCCTGTTGTTTATGGTGGCAGGTCTGATGGTCTGCCTGTTGGTGAAGTGGCCCACCTTGCCTGAGTTGTGGTCGCATTACGAGAATATGGGCATGGTGGCCGACAGCTCGTTCACCGACCAAGTATTCCCCTGCATGTTTATCACCATCGCCTGCGGCGCCCTGAGTGGTTTCCATGCTACGCAAAGTCCGCTCATGGCCCGTTGCTTGGCTTCGGAACGCAAGGGACGTGCCGTCTTTTATGGCTCAATGATTACCGAGGGACTTGTGGCACTTGTCTGGGCGGCCGTGTCGATGTATTTCTTCTATGGAGAGCCAGCTCCTGGCTATCAGCTCATCGAGGCGGTAGGAAATAAAGGCTTCCTCACAAGTGCGCCTGCCGTGGTGAATATCATGTGCAACAGTTGGCTCGGTATCACCGGTGGCATCTTAGCTATCCTTGGCGTCGTGGCAGCTCCCATCACATCCGGTGATACGGCTTTCCGCTCAGCCAGATTGATCATCGCCGAAGCATTCCATATCGACCAGCGTCCCATCCCCAAGCGACTCCTCGTCAGCCTGCCGCTCTTCGGCGTCTCGCTGGCCTTGCTGATATGGCAGATTGAGGACGCCAACGGCTTCAACACCATTTGGCAGTATGCCGGCTGGAGCAATCAGACGTTGGCCGTATTCATGCTCTGGGCCATCACCATCTATCTGGTTCGTCAGAAGAAGAACTACTGGATAGCGCTGATTCCGGCACTCTTCATGACGTGCGTCTGCTCCACCTACCTTTTCATTTCGAAGCTCGCTTTCCACCTGCCCGAAGGCATCGCCTATGCCGCAGGAGGGGTCTGTGTGGTGATTGCCATCATCTGGTTCTGGATGTGGTATTCGAGGCACTCGTCCGATTGAGATACACGATCATTCCACGCCCGCCGCTGGCTTGAAATCAAATCCCGCTTGCTCGACGGCTGTACGGATGGCATCCTCGGAAGCAGATCCGGTGACGGTGAGCGTGTTGGCGGATGGATTGGCTTCGACCGAGGTGACGCCCTTTACCTTGCTGACGGCATTTTCAAGGGCAGCTTTGCAATGGTTGCAATGCATCCCTTCTACGCAATAGACGGAGGTACCTTCGGCTACCTCTTGCTTCTTGAATCTACTGAAAAATTTCATGGACAATGCGTTGATAATAAAGATAACTAACAGGCAGGAACAGATGATGCGGAAGATGCTTGGCGAAGCCGGTTCCGTCGTGCAACAGGCATCGTGAGTGGCTGCGAGTGGCATGTCGGAGCCGATGCCAAGCGCATTGACCAGCAAGCCGAAAAGGACAGAAAACACGACGATCGTCAACAGGTATATCGTGGTGAAGCGGCTGCCAAGCGACTTCCTGACCACTAAGAATGATGCCATGTTGACCGCAGGGCCAGCCATAAGCATCACCAAGGCGGCTCCGGGCGAAAGTCCTTTCATCATCAGGGCTGCAGCAACGGGAATGCTTCCCGTCGAGCAGATATACATCGGGATGGCCACCACTAAAATCACCAGCATCTGCAGCAAGGGTTGAGAACCGAATGTGAGGAAGAACTCATCCGGCACGGCCACGTTGATGAGCGCTGCCACCAGCAGGCCGATGGTGAGGCGCAGGCCGATATCCTGAATCATTTCGAAGAACGCATAGCGCAGCACCCGCCACCAGCGGCTGCCTCGTTGCACGACGCACTGGCTGTCCTCCGTTGCGGCATAGGTGTCATCCTTGACCAGACGGTTGATAAGCAGTCCTCCGCAAACACCCGTCACCAATGCGGCTACGGGCCTCACAACGGCAAAGCCGAGACCTAAGAGCGAGAAGGTGGCAAGGATGGAGTCGATGCCTGTCTGTGCCGTTGCTATCAGAAACGAGCCTACGGCACCCTTTGAGGCACGCTCGTTCTTCAGTCCGATAGCTGTGGGGATGACGCCGCAAGAGCAGAGTGGGAGAGGGATGCCAAGCAGGGCCGCCCAAAGTACCGACAACTTGTTGTCGCGTGACAAGTATCTGGCGTAGAACCTTTTAGGTACAAAGACATGAAGCATACCTGCAATCAGGAAACCTAACAGCAGATAGGGGCTCATGGCATTGACTACCGCCAATAGTGAGATAAAGAAATCTTCCATGAATAAACCATTTGTGGCAAGGACAATAGCAAGTGTCTTGCGTAGTTGATTGCGCAAAGTTAGCGATAAGTTAGTAAATGTCGATGATACACTTGGTTAATCTAAGTTAAACTCATTTCTTACTTGAGCCGATTTACTATATTTGCAGCACTATTTGATGTTTGTATATGAAGAACCATCGTTTTTTCAAGGCAATACTGGCATCGGTGATGCTGTTTGCCACGCTGAGTCTGTATGCACAAGAGAAGTTTTGTATTGCTAAGAATGGCAAGACAGCTACCATTGTAGTGGATGAACAGGACTGGAAAGGCGTGATTCGTGCTGCCAAGGATTTGGGCGACGATGTGCGCAAGGTCACGGGGACAGCAAGTGAGGTAAAACCTCTTAGTTCTAACGTCTTACCTCATAGTTCCAACGTCTTACCTCTTAGTTCCAACATCATCGTCGGCACCATCGGCAAGAGCCGGCTCATCGACCGTCTCATCAAGCAGAAGAAGCTCGATGTCAAGAAGATAAAAGGAAAATGGGAGGCTTATCACATCGAAGTCATTGACGGCAATCTGATTATTGCGGGTAGTGATAAGCGCGGTACCATCTATGGTATCTACGAGATTTCCCAGCAGATTGGTGTGTCCCCCTGGTATTGGATGGCTGATGCACCTGTAATCCACAAAAATGAATTGTGGTATCATGGCAATACTAACGAAGATTGGCCTGCGGTGAAATATCGCGGCATTTTCATCAACGACGAATGGCCCTCCTTCGGCACGTGGTGCCAGAAGCACTTTGGTGGGGTGAACTCCAAGGCATACGAGAAGATTTTCGAACTGCTCCTGCGCCTGAAGGCCAACTACTTCTGGCCGGCCATGTGGGCGACGGCTTTCAACGAGGACGACCCTGAATCGCCCCGTCTGGCTGACGAGATGGGCATCGTGATGGGCACGTCACACCATGAGCCGATGATGCGCTCTCATCGAGAGTATCTGAATCGGAAAGACGAGGTAGGCCCTTGGGATTATGCGACGAATAAAGAGCGAGTTGACAAGTTCTTCCGCGAGGGTATGGAGCGCAACAAGGCCTACGACAACCTCGTGACCATCGGCATGCGTGGCGACGGCGATGTGGCGATGGGGAAAGGCGACGATCAGGAAAACATGAAGACGCTGCAAAACGTCATCAAGGGTCAGCGCAAGATTATCAAGGACATCTATGGACGCGAGGATGCCGTACCTCAGCTTTGGGCTATCTTTACCGAGGTACAGCGCTATTATGATGCAGGCTTCACCGTGCCTGATGACGTGACGCTGCTCTTCTGCGACAACAACTGGGGCTACATCCGCCGCAAGGGCAACGAGGCCGAGCGCAAGCGCAAGGGGGGACTTGGCCTCTACTACCATATCGACATGAATGGAGGCCCCTGGAACGACCGTTGGGTGAACACCACCACCGTGCCGAAGTTGCGCGAACAACTGAAACAGGCCTACCAGAGCGGCATCGACCGCATCTGGATCATCAACGTGGGCGACCTGAAGCCCAAGGAGATGCCTATCTCGTTCATCATGGATTACGCGTGGCGTGGGCCGTCAGCTTTCGGTCCTCTTCCTCCTGACCCTAAAAGGGTTACACATACTATTTTCGATAGTGAATCGGAGTGGCTCCGCCAGTGGACGGCCAGCGTGCTGGGAGGGAACCATGCGCAGGTTGCATATCAGGGAAGGGAAGCCAATGTGCCTGACGGTCTGGTAGATCAGGAAATCACCGATGAGTGTGCTGAGATTATCGTGC
>Ga0326513_10000670_pt1 | contig 29146 bp, 48 predicted proteins | sample 2_2465_0518_D_FD_203654 | JGI IMG/M metagenome (GOLD analysis project Ga0326513, IMG submission 203654) | Bovine rumen microbial communities from UC Davis, California, United States - 2_2465_0518 | ecosystem: Host-associated > Mammals > Digestive system > Stomach > Rumen | place: USA...
TTGACCGCATAGGGCAGAGACATTGTGCCGTCATCTGCGACCACCAAGAGACCAAGAGTCTTGAGGTTTTCAAGTGCCTTGTCTACAACCTCGGTGTCTGTGTCTGTGACCGCCGCTAACATATCTGCCGTGTAAGGTATCGTCTCGTTAAACCTCAACTCGCCGCCGTGATCTACGGACTCTGCAAGGAGTTTGATATAAAACAAGACATACTCTTTGCCCTGTGGCATTGACTCAAGTATCTTTATATCGTGTCTCTTGAAGAAGTCACGCCTCAACTTGAGCCAATAGAACCGCTTATTATCTGTCATTTGTTGTCCTCCTCTAATAGATCGTCAAATGTAACCTGTTTGGGGTCATCACCTACCCACCACCGCAAAACCTCTTTGCCGTTGTTAAAATTGCATTTCATACCCTTTTGTCTGCGGCTCTTAATCATGCGGTCAAATGCTCTGATATAGTTGTCTTTGTACTTGGGGTAGTCCGAGAGTTCTTTTTTCATGCTCTTATACCCCCCCAGAGGACACCCGACACAACCTACCCTCTTATAGCCTTTTGCATACAGAGGGTTTGTCTCTATGCCAAACTCGCGCAGATATTGCCACACCTCGTCATCTGTGAACTTGTATATAGGGTTTACAATCGTGTCTTTGTTCTCTTTACAAGCCTTTATCAACTCGCATTGGTACGCGTCCTCGCCCCCGTATTGGTCGAGTCTAAACATAGCAAATGTATGCCCTGTTGACCTATACTCTGCCTCACTCGTTCGCGGTGAGAGCACCGCGAACGAGTCGCGCCCCTGTCTACTCGCGCTCTCGTCCTCTCGGACTCCAAGAGCAACCATTCTATTAGGCGTTGTTGTCTCTTTTAGTTCTCTGCAACAATACCTAATAATTCTAGTTGGTGGCGTGTGGTGCTTTTCAATAAGAGACCACATAGAGATAAGTTTGCCGTCTTTGTCTCTGGGTAGTCTAACAGTTGCCTTGATACCCTGTGCCTCGCACTCCTTAAACACCTTGCGTATATGGTAGACAGTCTCGGGCGCGTCTACTGTTGTATGAGAGTTCAAGACCTCAAACGCCGTGACCGGCAGACACTTTTTTGATATGTCTAATAAAACATCAGAGTCCTTGCCGCCGCTATAACAGATAATCAAGGGTTTGTGGTAGTAATACTCGCTCATTTCTGCCGCTACCTTTAAGGTGCGCTCTGCCTCCTTGATCTTGTCGCCTAGGTTCACTCTTTGCCCTCCTTGCCCTTGTCCTTGCTCTTTGCCTCTGCCTTTGCCTTGTAGTCATCAAGTAACTTGAGAATGTCGGAGGGGTTGTCTAGGGTGTCTATCTTGTACTTTTTCCACACGGCGGCGGCGGTCTTGCCTGTCGGGTCGAACTGATAACAAAAGTCCGTCAATGCCTGTTTTGCAGAGTTCAACTCTCGCACCCTGTCTGCCTCGGTCTCTGTGGTGTCCTCACCGGCGTATATATAGAGTCCGAGACCATGCCTACCAATAGCCTTGGTGGTCGCTCTCTGAATAGAGCGGACAATGTCAGACGAGGTCACAGACTCAAAAGGTATAGAGCGGCACTTGTAGTCCATAACTTGTAAATACTCGATATGCTCGATACCGCAGACAGTAACACCCACTTTGACCCAACAGGTTGAGTTGTCCGTGTGATAATTCCACCCTCGGTCATTCTCATAGACCTTGTAATTTGCGTCTGGGTGTCTCTTTTTGAGTTCTGCCCACGCCCACGCCCAAGACAGGTAGGTCAAGTCGCCTTTTTTCTCGGTGTGGTCGTTGACATTGACATTGTATAGATCAATGAAATAGTTATTGTTATCTGGCATTTGTTTGCCTCCTTTTACATCTTTGCGCCTCTGAAAATCACAACCATTGAGGGAAACGGGGCGCAATTGTTACTGTCTCCAAACTTGAGCCGCCCTTTAATAAACCTAATCTCTGCGCGGTTTAAGATATAGTCGTGAAAATACCTTGTATCTGTCCTTGAGGGTATCAACAGGACAACGAGTGTATTATCTTTGTGACCCTCATAAAAAGCCTTTTTGACCCACTCTTTAATGTTTGAGTAAGGCGGGTTGACAAAGACTCTGCACCCCCCCCAATTTTTTACTAATCCGTCATCTTTGGCGGTGTAATATCTGGGCGTCTTGTGGTTCTCGTCTGTTGAGCAAGGGTCAAGATCAAAATTAAACTCTTTGTCCAACTCGTCAAAAATTGCCTGTGGTGTCGCCCACTCGTCAGACTTGCTCGAAAACATAACCTCTGTGTTATTCACTCTCGCCCCTCCTTAATCGTTGTAGTAGTTGTCATCTGCACTAATGCTCGACAGGTCATCAAAGATTTGTTCTATTAAGCAATCACGGCAGAGCCAAGACCCGTTATACTCATAGAGTTTGCCGCCCTCGCACTCTGCAATATTCGTTATGCAAGAGTCACAACACACGCCCTCTTGTGCGTTAGTTCTGCACTTGTGCGGGTAATTGCCGTCCTCGTCATATATGCTCATTGTTTGTCCTCCTTGGTCTTGAGATAAACTGTCACACTCTCGCTAGACTTTGCCTCAAACAAGAAAACCTCACGACTCAACAGGTCGGGTGAGAGTGTGTAGGGTGTCTCGTCTATGCCCTCACAAGGGATAGTCAATATCTCTGCGTGGTCGGAGTCCTCGCCCTCTATGACATGAACCTCACCACAGGCACAATAGAAAAACTCTTTAAGTGTCATATCATCTGCCCTCCTTGTCGCCCTTAAAGACCTTGGGTCTCTTGAGGCGGTATATGTTTACTTGAACCGGCACTCTGCGACCTCCGATATAACAGGTCAACCCGTTTTTGTTGATATAGTTACGCCTCACCCTGTCCGACTCGTCATCTGTCAAATCGGTAGCAATAACAACGCGCTTTTTGAGTTCATAACTCACCGCCACTACCTCATATTTGAAGTCATACATTGTCCTTGCCTCCTTTGATAAGACACAAGCAAAGATCAACAAGAGACGATTTGTCCATATTGTTTAGAGCGACTCTCAACGGGTTTGTCGGTGGGTTGTATAACTCGACCTCCTCGCCGTCCATAAAGACCCTGTGCGGTGTCTCTGCCGTTCTGGGCGACACTCTCTCGGGTGTCTGAATGACAGGCGGTTCAAGTGTCTTGATAACAGGCGGCGTGACAGGCTCGATAGGGTGCAGATTGAATGATATTGACAAATCGTCACCGCCTCTGCGCTCAATAAACTTGTAGAGTTCTGGGAATGAGTTATAAGTAACCCCGACATAACGGGCAGACTCGACCTTTTTGTTGATCGTCAACTTATAGACCCTGTTGTTGTTTGCACAACTCATGCCGTCACCAAACCTCAATGCACTATCTTTGACCGCTATACTCACAAACTCGGAGTCTGTGACCTTGCGCCAAGAGTAGTTGCGAAAAGTGATATTGACTCTCTTGTCTTTGCCAATAGAGATAGTCACATCTTTGTTGGAGTGGTGGTGTAACTTTGAGTAGATTGATAATTGTTTTGACATTGTGTTGCCTCCTTGTAATTAGAATTCAGTAAAATAATTGCCGGTTATGTCTGCCGCCTCTTTGCGGTGGTCTTTAATCTCTATGACCTGTGCAGACCCCTTGAGCCTGTCTCGCTCTGCGGTAATCTCAACGAGCCTGTCTTTAAGGTCTTTGTTCTCGGTTATGATCTTTGCCGCACCAAAACAGGCAAACACAAAACCGCACCCAAACCCGATAAGTAAAAAGAAAAAATGTAAAAGTAAATCTGTCATAATGCCTCCTTTAGTCCTCAACTATCCACACGGACAGATAACAGGGGTTGTAGGTTTTCGACTCGCTCTCGCTCTCGGTGAAAATGTCTATGTCATAACCGCAGATTGCAGACCCCGTGTCTGTCGCCTCAAAGATAATCAGAGGGTCTGTGTAACCCTCTATGACAAGTTTTGTGCCAAGAGGTATAACAGAGGGGTCAACCGCTACTGTGTGACAGGTGGGGTCAGTTGTAACCTTTTTGCCACTTGCCGTAATACCAAGGGTGTTACCGCATTGTTCAACTGTGGCGGCATACATTGTCGAGTAGAACTCGCCTTTGTAGATCAACTTGACATAGACAGGGTCTACCGAGTCTATGAGGTCATAGATTGCCTGTGCCTCGTCTAACCTCGCCTTTGCCGTCTCTTTGTTTGCCTTGGTCTCTAGTGCCGGTGTGGGGTCGAATTCAACCTCAAATGCAGAGAGGGTCTTATATGCCCTTGTAATGCTCACATTTGCTCTGGGCGGCTCTGCCTGTGCCTCTGAATAGTCGAATAGGTACGGGGTCGCCGTGACGATAAAACCCACGCCCAAGAGGGTTAGAACGGCAAACAGATTAAAGAGCCTGTTATACATTCAAAATACCTCCGACAACTCACGCCCCAAGTATTCACAAATGCGCCTCTTTTCTGTGATCTTGAATGACCGCTCACCGCTCAAGGTTCTTTGTGCCGTCTTGGTGCTTGTCTGCATGACCTCTGCAAGTTCTGCAAGGTTCGTGAACTCTGCCGTAATAACGGGATAGTTTGACTTTTTTGTCTGTCTCATTTGTTGTACTCCTTGTAACCTGTGTCAAATATCATTTGACACTATCGGCAAAAAAAATGTCCTTGATCGTGTCCGAGTCTGCCTCAATCAGTTTAACTATTGCCGTTGCGTCTCGGATAGTAAGAGAGTTTTTGCCGGTCATCTTGTTTGAGATTGCCTGTCTTGAACAACCAAGGACAGTTGCAATCTCCGCTTGTGTTACTCGCTTTTCTGCGAGTGCGCCTCTCAACTTGTCGTAGTCAATCATTTCTTTACCTCCTCTCTTGGTTTGTCGTGTCAGAGTTGACAATTAGACTTTACAAATAACAAGAGTCCTTGTCAAGTATAATTTGACATAGATAAAGTTACTATTGCGTTACAACAACACAGGCTTTATTATATAAGCCTTTAAGGAGTGCAATATATGAACGACAAAGACAGAGAGAGGGCGTTGCGGTTTGGTGCTTATGTAAAGTCCTTGAGACAGGCACAGGGCAAGAGTCAACAAGAGGTGGCGACCAAGTGCGGCTACACCTCAAGAGCGGCAATCAGTAGTCTTGAAAAAGGCAAAAATGACCTTGCCTTTGATAAGTTGCCACTACTCGCACAGGCTCTCGGTGTTGACCCTGTGGAGTTGTTCTCGGTCTATGCAGATGACGAGACAGAGACCGCAGAGACTCAACCCCAGATAGAGGCTATAAAGGGTATGTTATATGACCTGTCGCCTGTCCAACTACAACAGGTAGCGGCTATAGTAAAGGTCATGCGAGATCAAAACAAAGGCGGTGCGGTATGAGTGCGCCTGTGTGGTCGGACAAAGAGGGGCGGTGGGTTCTGCGTGTCTATGAGAACCGCCGTTGTGTAAAGAAGTTCACAAGCACCAAAAAGGGTGTTGCCGGTAAGAACGAGGTCTTGAAAAAGCGCACCGAGTATGAGTGCGGCGGCACAGTTAAAGCCTCTGTCGCTTATGAGTGGGCGAGGTTTTTAGATGACCTGTCTGTCAGATATTGCCCAGAGGCTCTGCGTAATGTCGAGATAATAGGCAAAAACAACATACTACCCAAATGCAAACACAAGATCGTGTCTAGTATGTCTGTCAATGAGTGGCAAATAATAATCAATAGTGCAAGGAAAAAGAACGGCGAGTTATACTCTCGGCGGTATTACAAGACAGTTAGACAGATTGTCGGGTCTTTTCTCAAGTTCTGCGAGAGAGACGGACTCCAAGTTGCAAACTCTGCGTTGCTCTACACCCCAAAGAACGCACCCCAAAAGGAAAAGGCAATTATTACACCCTTTGTGGCAAAGAGGTTGTTTGACGATAACGAGCCGTTTGCAGATGACTACTTTATACACTTTTACCGCATATTGTACCTGTGCGGTCTGCGCCCCTCCGAGTGTTGCGGTCTGCGGTGGGTTGATCTAAACGGCGACCGACTAACCATAAGACGAGCCGTCACAAGGACAATGCGTGTCACAGAGGGCAAGACCGAGAATAGCCGCCGCACACAGTTTTTACCCGACATAGCCTTGAGAGAGTTTGAGGCACAACGAGCCTTGACCCAGAGTCTTAATAGTCCTTGGATATTCCCAAATTTTAGCGGCGGTATGCTCTGCCAAGACCTACCCGCCAAACATTGGGTCAAGATACGCCAAGAGTTAAAATGCCCAGAGGTCGCCTTGTATAATTTCAGACACTCTTATATTACGAACCTTGCGACCGCCGGTCTGCCTCTAATCTGCCTCAAGTCCTTGTGCGGTCATTCACTTGATATGCCTACACTTGAGGTCTACGGACACACAACAGAGTCAGAGTTGAGACTTGCTCAAGATACACTCAACAGGATATTTGCCGCACTCTGATATAATAAGGGTGTCAATGCCCTTTAGTATAACAGTAGTGCGCGAGACTTTGACCCTCGCAGAGTAGGTGCGACACCTACAAGGGCAACCAATAAAAAAGACCCCTCGTTATGAGGGGTTGTTTTTTATGTCTTGTCTGATAAGTGCTTTAAGCCTTGCCGCCGTGTCGCCTCTGTCTAACCATTCTACAATTACCGACTCGGTCTCTCTGTTGACTCTGAATTGATAGAGTCTGCACTTTTGGCGGTAGTTCTCTTGCGCCCTCTTGAGTGAGTCTCTCATAGATCATGCCTCCTTAATCAAGATATTATGAGCGAGACCCAGAACGAGACCGGCTACCTCATAATTCTTGTACTTGCGCCTCAAGTCCTCGTTTGCCAAGAACTCATAGACCTTGCCAAAAAAGACCTGTGTTGTCTCGTCCGTGTAGATAGTAACTGTTGTCCTACAATCCATAATGTCTAATAGATCAATGAGTCTGCCGTCTATCAATGCGTTGTTGTTGTTCATGTCATCTGCCCTCCTTATGAGTTGTAGTCCTCGTCTGTTATCGCAGAGTAGGACAGTATCTCAAGTAATGCCTCCTCGTATGCTCTCTCGCCTGTGTAATTATAAGTGCCGGTAAACTCGCCGTTCTCAAAAACTGTCAATTCGTAGTGGGTCTCGCCTATGCGTTCTACCTTGAATTTGCGATTATCTATCTCAAAGAACGCCTCGCGGTTTGTGTCATTAAGTCTAATATTTAACATAGTTACTACCTCCGAGAATTTATTGTCTGGGCGGTTTACCCGCCGCCCTCGGTTTGTTTTCTTATAGTCCGCACTTTGCCATTGTTCGTGCAAGTTCTTTGTCTATTCCTTGATCTGTGAGTTCTTTTATCCTTGCGTTGAGTGCCTGTCTGTTTGCCTTGTTGATACCCTGTGCAATCCTCTCTCTTGTCTCTATCTCTTTTGCGAGTCTGTCGAGTCCGTAAACTGTTATCATTTGTTGTTACCTCCTTGATTTGTACCCTTATTGTAACCCCTCGTTGACTTATAGTCAATACTATAACAAGAGATTATTTGTGAATTGTTTGTGACCGCCAAAAGGGGCGACAAAAAGGGGCGACACAAGAGGACAACTCGCAGACAGGGTGAGGACAGGTCAAGAGCAAAGAGCCTATAAATAGACACTTTGCAGACTTTACAAAGTCATTTGTCCTCTTGTATATTATTTTCAAGTCCTGTCAGGCGCACCACCTACACCCCTTGAGACATAAGGTCTTGAGGGGTGTTTGCTTTTTGACGGGGCGACAAAAGGGGCGACAAACACTTGTTCTAGTTTACTTGGGGTTAAGTATTACTAAACCAAATAGGCATAAAAAAAGACCCCCACCACAAAGGGTGAGGGTCAGAGGTTAAAGAGTCCGCGCCGTGTTGAGTTGTTGCAAATCTATAATTAGGGGAGGTAACATTGAATTACAGGACAGATAAAAGACCGGCGCGGTCATCTGTTATACCTTTTGCAGATAAGACATAGACACCCAACCGACAGGACAGGTTGTCTTGTGTTTCAAAGTAGGGTCTGTGTAACACGGACAATCAATAACCTTGCCAAACCCGTTGACTTGATCGTAGATTGTCACCCTGTCGCCGTTAGCGAGTCTGCCTACTTTTTCAGAACTCGTTGTAGGCTCTTTGCGTATTCTCAAGTTGGTATTTACCTTGACTACCTTGTATGTCTCGCCTGTGGGCGTAGGCTCTGGGGTAGGTGTCGGAGTCGGAGTAGGTGTAGGCTCTGGGTTCACTTGCTCGTCTGCAAAAACAGGGCAGATAAAGCCTCTGATATTCTCTGCGTTGACACTCATACGCCTATTGCCTACCGCATTTGACTTGTTGCCCTCGGTCACAACAAAAGACTTTTGAGCAACACTAGTGATAATACCTGTGTGGTCGTGTCCTGTGGTATTGTCTGTCTTTGGCTTGGGGTCGTTCCACGCATAGATGATAATGTCACCGACACAAGGGGTGTAGGTGTCATCTTCAACCCAGATATTAGCCGCCCTCGCCTTTTCTATTAAGGAGTGCGAACCCTTGCCGCATGAGTAGTCAACAGGCACACCGACAGAGCCGGTCAATACATTGTCGGTCTCTTGTGCTACCGCACCGACAAACAATGCACACCAAAGAGAGTTAGTGTCTGCCTTGCGCCCCTTGTCACACGCCTTGTTGTAGTCTGCGACTATCTGCGCGTGACCCTTTGACCCCTCTTTAGTGCCTACCCAAGACAGAGCCTTTGTGACAAAGTCATTTCTTTTGCTCATAGATCATGCCTCCTTGTCTGTGTCAACCTCTGGCAGACCCGCCAAAGAGGTCAACAGAGAGAGTATTGCGGCGAGTAGTGCGGTGCTACCCACTACCGCCCAATTGACGGACTCAAAAAGAGCCGTTGTGCCGATAGTTGCGATTGCTACTTGTGCGGCGGTCTTTAAGGCTCTAACCCCCGCACATTTCCACCAAGTAGCATTAGTGATTGTATTTTTCATTGATCGTGCCTCCTTTACTCGTCTTGTCGCCAAGTCTCGGTAATCTGCAATTTGCTCACAAGTCCGTCTAGTCTCTTGTGTGCAGACTTGGTCGATTGCTCACACTTAATTACTCGTTCTTTTAGATCATCATTGAGGGCGTCTTGTGAGTCGGTGAACTTGTCTAGTTTTTTCTCTAGTTGCTCTATGCGATAAGTAGTCAACTTGTTACTCACAAGCACACCCGACAGAGAACCTATAAAGGTTGATATTGCCGCCACTATTGCGGTTATTGTCTCTGCGGTCATCTTGCACCCCCTTTAGTTTGTCTGCGTGAGGGTGTATTCAATGCTCATTGATTGTGTCGGCGTTTTCTCAACAGGTGTGTCAAGATTAAACAGGGTTGCAAGATAGCATTTGTTTACAGAGATTGCGTTTGCCGTTGCGCCTGTGCCTACACCAAAGACCGGCGCACTTATGCCCTCTGGGTCACTATATATGTAGTTGCCCGTTATAGGCGCACTCTTTGAGTTGACAGGATAGACTTTGTCGCCGTTGATAATGAACGAGTCATGCACTATGAGACCGCCACTATTAGTGAACCTCTCATTAGTCCTTGAGCCGCTCTGCCCGTCAAAGGGTGAGGCAAGGTCTGTGTTGACCTGTGATATATTGCCTGTGTTTGCAAGGTCAATTTTCCAAATCTCGGTAGGGTGTCTGTCGTATTCGCCTGTGCCTCGGTTGCCGTAGACAAACAAGTTGTTGTTGTAGATCATAGCCCGAGTAGGAATTGTCAAAGGTGTGTTTTGATAACCAGTAGTGCTACTGCTATTCTGACCCGTAAATTTCCACAGTTTACAACCTGTGACAGTAATTGTAGAACTTGTGACCGCGCCACTCGTCAAGTCTATCTCGTCTTTGAGTAAGAGTGACCCGCCCTGTGTGTCTACACCAAACAAGATAAGTTTGTTGTTCGCAAAGTCAAAGTGATAGTAACAACCGCCGCTACTTGTTGTCTTGTAGTCTTGGATTGTCGCCGTGATCTTGGTTGTGTAGGCGGTCTGCGGTTCAAGTGCGCCGCCTTGTAACCTAAACTTTGAGTTGTTAACAGGTGTCTTGAATATATCAACAGTTGTACTGTCTACAAGATAAAAGGTATAGGCTATATTGTCATTTATCGCAAGTATTGCCCTTGCGTCATCTGCATAGACATAGTTTTTAGATTGACAGGCGACCTGTGCAAAGGGGTTGAGCAACTTTTGCGCCTCCGAGTCTCTGCCGCACCCGTAAGAGCCTATGTCGGAGTGAGTAAGACCAAGAGCCGATATTCTCGGTGCGTTACCCGCACTAGGCAACCAAGTCCAAACAAGTTTGACAGAGTCTCTTGTAATAACTGTCTTGGTGTCATCTGGGTTGCCTCTCGTTGTATCGTCATTTTGAGAGGTTAGCGGCACTTGTCCGGCATGAGCGACACAGGCGTTGGAGGTCTGCGCGGGTATGCCATAACTTGTCGGGTCATTACCCAGAGGGTCTGCGAAAACAAGCACACCGCCTAGGTAAGTAGTAAACAGGTCTGCAAAGTTACTGTAATCTAACAGACCGCCAAAATTGCCCTTGAAAATGTCGGGCAGAGCGTCTGTCTGTGTGTTGTGCTTTTCAACTGTCTTGACCTCACCTGTGACCTCGTCTTTTAGTGTGATCTTGACAGAGCCTTTGAACCTCGGATAGTCGCTACCCTTTGCCTCGCCTGTTGCGATTGTGTCACCTAGTCTCATTGTTTGAGCCTCCTTTTGTTTTCTGCCTATAAAAAAGACAACCCCTCTGGGTTGCCTTTGTTGTCGTTTCAATTCCTATTTTGGTGAATTGCAAAAAAGGTATTGTAAACTTGTTATCATACCCTTGCAAAGTTATCAACAGATTTTGTGTTGATAATTTTCAAAACCTCGAAAACATTTTGAAATATGCCTTGAAAATTTTGAAAGTTATTTCAATTAGTTTTAACTGATTACATCAACATTACTTGCAAAGAATACAAAAACATCACAAGTAATTGCACTACCGCCCAAAAAGTCAACGCTATTACTGTTTTCAATATGAGGGGTTACTGCCGCATTGTTTGCCCAAGCCCCTATAGGAGCACCATAGGCGGTTGTATCAGGACTAACATCAAGACGAGCAAAATATGTAAAAGGTGCAATATAACTATTTGATGTTAGCGTTACCGAGTATTTTTTCCTTGTGATTTTTGCCTTTGTGCCTACAACCCCAACAACCTCATTCACCGCCCCGACCAAAGACGATTTGTCCGTGGTAGTGAGTTGCGAGAGGTCGCCGATTTGTGATTGCACCCCAGAGGTCGCCTTGTCTGCAATCTGCGACACACTCGCAGACTTGGTCGCATGGTCGCCCCCGCTCTCTTGGTCGATAACAAAAAGGTCGTTGTTGTTGATAGTTACCGCCTGTGGATATTCGTTGATTTTAGACATAGTTACCCCTCCTTATGCTTTTCTAATCTTGAGTGAACGGACACTAATTGTTGCATTTGTGCCATTGTCCGCCGCCGTTGCAAAACATATATAACCCTTGCCGTTTGTGGTCATGTTTATAGGGACTTCGTAATAATGCGCCGCCGTGTCCGTTGTGATAAACGGGACATACGTATTATATGCGCGTTCAGAATAAGGGTTGTTACTACTTAAACTTGCCCCGCTTGTTGCGTTTGCGGAGTATATGCCCCATGTATATTGGGTTGCGAGTCCCGTGTTTTTGTCAACGTCCGCCGTAATTTCAGCTATGTATATACCTTTGTTAAGGTCAACGCCAAAGGACGCAAGCTCGTAGCCTTGTGCGTTTTGGTCTGTAAACGACAACGATATTTCGTTTGTGTTTTCGTGCGTAACTGTCGGGGTTGTTGTGTTCCTATTAAAGTAATTATCAAAACTGGTTAAATCGACATACTCACCGCCCCCCGAGACATTGACGATAACGGGGTTGTAGCCGTCCGCAGAGTCCGCACTTGCATTGTAAGTGCCGTTTTGAGTGATTGACTTTGAGACGATAACAGATGACCCACCACCGCCACCGCCTACCTTGATTATGTTTGACATAGATTATGACCTCACAATAACTCTGATTTGAAGATCAACAGACGGCGGGGTGTCTGCATACAGAGTAAAAGACCCCTCTGTCTGTCCGTAGTCCATAAGGTTTGCACTCTGCAACGCCTTGTTGTTTTGGATATTAGCCGCACTCGTTGCCGGTAGTCCGAAAATCTCTTGATTGCTCGTTGCGGTAACACCCAACAGGTTTACTGTAATTGTGTTATTTACCCACGCACTAGCAAGGAGTGTGACAGTTTGCGCCACACCAACAAGGCTAGTATTCATCTGCGATATGCGAGACTCAAGGTTGTTGAGTGCCGCCGCGTTGAGTGGGTCGCCCTGTTGTGTAATTGTACCCTCGTCTCTTGTGACAGTTACAACCTTTGAGTCTGACGAGTCCTCAACATTAGTGATAACTCGCCTGTTAGGGTATTGACTCACTCTGTCTTGCCAATTGCGCGTAACAAATGACATATTATTCAACCTCCTTGGGTAATGTATTAAACAGACCCTCGCTCATATCTTCACCAACATATAAGCCGTGATCTGCACTCGCCGTCAGATATGCAGAGTAACTAGGGTCTATCTCAAATGTAATAGTGACAGACTCGGTAAACAGAGGCGCGGCAATAGATGAACTTATAACCGCGTCTGCCGCCTCTATCGGTTCGCCCTCTGCGTCATCTATCGTGTCGCCTGTTGCGTCCTCGATATAGTCTGTGACAGGTGAACCGCCCACAGGCAAGAGACCTATATTGTCTGCCGCACTCTGGGTGTCATCTGCAAAGGTGGTAACTGTTGCAGAGTCCGTAAAAGTACCACAGGCAATAGCCGCCACAACAAAGAGCGGCATTGTATCTGTCGCCTCGATAATGCCTTTGAATGAGTCCGCACCGATAAGACCTTGACCGCTCAAACACGCCCTTGCAGAGTTAGGCTCTATCTCAAGTGTGCCGCCGTCAATTTCAAGATTTACTGTCCACAGGTGCGCCGCCCCCGCCTCGACATTACGCAGATAGTATTGTAGACCGAGTATATGTAACCCGTCCTCGCCTACTGTCTCTGTCGGTGTGTACGCCTCCTCTATGCCGTCAATGTAATAATGAGCCGTAATCACCGCCGGTGTGTCTGGGTCATCAAGAGTGACACTCAAGTTGTATTCATGCCACATTGTAACTGTGGTGGTCTCAAGAGTGGCAAACCTTATGTTTGTAATTGTTTGCTCGTCCTCGCCTGTCTCGACCTCAAAAGGTGCGATATTAGCGGTTGTGTAGTATGTAATCTTGTTCTCTTGTGTCTGCCCTTTGAGACCGCTAATGTCTTTGTCGGTCTTGCTCTGGGCAGAGATCAAGGCGGGGTTTTCGCCAAACCCCAAGACAGACAGTTTGTCTATGTCTAATGCGTATTGCATAACGACACAGTAGTTGTCATCTGCAATACCGCCTGTGAACTTGAGACAATCACCGAGGTCGTAGGCGGGGTTTGTAAGCATAGCCGCACTATACGGCGTTGCTCTGAACTGTGCGAGTCTTGCAAGTATTCTCTGTCTAACCTCGGCTTTGACCGACTCTGCGCCGTATTGCAAAAACGGGTTTGCGCCTAGGTTCATTGTCAACCCTGTGTCTGGCAAGACATTGTAATAACTCGTTGTGTTGTCTGCGATATTTACAACAGACAACCCCGTGTAGTAGGTCTCAAAGTCCGAGAACGCCGCACCCGTGAACCTACGCCCTGTGTTGATCGTGTCTACCTCGTCTTGTGTCGGTAGTTCTTTAAGATACAAGTTGCCGTCTCTGCCTATGAGGGCAAAGGTTGCGTTTGCCTGTGCAATCCATGCTATAAGGTCTCTGTATGTCTTTACTGTGTCGGTAGGATAGAGACCAAAAACATAGTCACCGTTGCAGAGACTCTCGCACTCTGCCTGTGTCATTCCAAGACCGACACCGCAGATAGAGCAAGAGTAAGACAAAAAGTCATATAGTTTGCCGCTCGTCTCGTTGAGATTTAAGGTCTTGTCAAATTTGCTCATATTGTCATAAGCAATCACAGACAAGCCGTTTTCTGTCCACTTTGCCTCTCGCACTATGTATGAGTAAGCCGGTGCGGGTATATACTCGACAGAGCCGCCCTCTACTTGCAATCCGATTTGAGGGATAATGACTTTACCTTGCCACTCACCGCGCGTGACAGTAGACCTCGCATAAGAGGTAGCAAAGGTCAACTCTAGTTTGGATATGTAAACACCGCCCAGAGTAACTTTTGAATTCTCGCAGAGTTGGTTTGTGATCTTAAATGACTTTGCTACTACATCTGATTGAGCAAAGGTCACGCCGTCTACTGTGCCTCTCAAAAAGTGCTTTTGTATCGGTTGTCCTGTTGCCGTCAAAAAGGCTTGTGAGACATTATACATAGTTGCCCTCTTTAGTTCTCAATAAAAGTTAGTTGCATTGTCCACAGACCCTCTGTCTGGGGTGTGTACTCGGAGTGTTGCACAAGGTTGCTACTGTTGAGCCTCAATCTGCCGTTGATCGTCTCGCCCTCAAGTAAAAGGGTTGTTGAGTTCTCACCGCATAACGCAAGTATCTTGTCACGCCAAAAAGAGGTAACTTGACAGGTCATAGAGATATTGCGGCGCAGTAGTCGGGTCACACTAACAAGGAGTGTGCCGGACTCACTAACCCCCTGTGTCTCGTTGTTCTCATAGGATATTGAGAACTCAACAGGGTTAGGCAGAGTCACACTACCAATTGTCACATAGCCTTTACCTAGCATTAGTTGAACCCTCCACTAACATAATTTTGTTGAGTCTGTATTGTGTTCAGTTCGTTTGCGATAAGTTCACCGCCGATATAGACAGGCGTTACAACTTGAACTGTGCCGCCCTGTCCTAACTGTCCGCTAATCTTGTCTAACTGTGCAGAGTAGTTAGGTTGTACCGCGCCACTCGCAATAGTGCTAGACATAGAGTTGACCGCAGATTGCAGAACGGGCATTTGTTTTGTCATGCTCTTTGCGAATAGATCAATCATGTCAGAACCGCTCTTGTCAAAGTCTGCGAGAGGTCCTTTTTCTGGCACAGAGAACCCAATATAATCATCTACAAGACCCGCCACATAGTCTACTGTGTCTTTAAGAGCCGGACAGGCATTGAGTACGCCGTCAATTAGGTTTTCGATCAAGTCTGCGCCCCAAGTTACCGCATTCTTTGCTAACCCCTCGCCCATATCGTCAAATCTGCTCATTATAGCCTCTACCGCCTCTGGTATCAGAGTTGGTGCGTTAGAGACTATCGTTGAGACTATCGTTGAGACTAGGGTAATTGCCGCGTCTATAACCTCGTCTAAATTATCCAAAACGCCTAGGACAAGGGCAGAGATTAAGGTAATTGCCGCCGTCAGTAGTTCTGGGGCGTTCTGCACAAGTGTTGTCTGTATGGTATTCACGACAGTAATTGCGGTAGAGATTATCATGCTCAAATTGTCGCTAATACCATTGACAACAGTTATGACTATATCAAGTGCCGCCTGTGTTATAAGTGCGACATTTTGCGCAGACAACAGGGTCTCAACGAGTGAGAAGATGACCTCAATTGCTACGGACACCACCTCGTCAAGATGATCTAATATGCCTGTGGCAAGTGACAAGATAATGTCTGCCGCCGTAGTGAGTATCAAGTCAAGGTTATCTAAAAGACCTTGACCGAGTGCAGAGACGATAGACCCGCCCAACTCCAACACGACAGGTAATTGACTTAAAATCGCGTCTATTGCCTGTGGTATGAGAGAAGAGATCAAGTCTGTAATTTTCGACATATCGCCGTCTGCCTCAAGTACGCCGTTTGTAAACTCGTTCAAGAGGTCTACACCCTCACCCGCCAAGTCATCAAGGACAGGTAGTAAGATCGTGCCAAGGGCGTTTTTTGCCGCCTTTGTGCCGCCGTCTAATCTCTGCATTGTATCGTCAAAGTCTGCAAAGTCCGACAATACATCATCAGAGAGAACCGCACCCGCGCTCTGTGCCTCGTCTGCGTACTGTCTGAATGTATCAGACCCCGCCTCAATTAGTGGGTTCAACTCGGTGGCACTCTTGCCAAAAATAGACATGGCGAGTGCGTCTCTCTCGGTCTCGTTCTCGACCTGTCCGAGTGCGTCTACTACATCAAAAAAGACCTCCTCGGAGTCTCTCAACTCGCCGTTGGAGTCTGTAACAGAGACACCCAAGGCGGCGTAAGCCTCTGCCGCCGCGCCTGTGCCGTCCTTTGCCTCACTCATTGACTTGACACACTTTTTGAGAGACCCCGCTACTGTGTCAACAGATACATCTAATAACTCGGAGGCGTAAGAGAACTCTTGCAGAGTCTCGCTCGACAGACCCGTTATGCTCGACAGAGTCAACATCTCGTCTGCGTACTCTGCCGCCTCAACTGTGCAATTAGCAAGAGCCGTAGTCGCCGCACCTATTGCCGCCACCGCCGCCGCTATTGCCGCCGCCGCTAACTCACCCGCTACCTTGGCGGCGTTGCCAAATTTCTCGAACCCGTCACCGGCAGACTTTGCCTCCTCGCCTGTCTCTTTTGCCTCGTCACCGACCTTGTCAATATCTTGACTTGCGCCCTGTGCGTCCACACCCAGAGACTCTAACTTGTCACCTGTCTCCTTTGCCTCGTTCTCAAGTGATACAAGGCGAGACGAGGTCAACTGAATTTCCGCTTGTAAGTTGTCATACTCGCCCTGTGTGATCGTACCGAGTGCGAGTGCCTCTTTGGCTTTTTCTGCCGCCTGTTGCTCTATGTCTAACTTTTCCTTTGTAGCCTCGATAGACTTGTTGAGCAAATCTTGCTTTTGTTTTAATGCCTCGATATTTGAGGGGTCAAGTTTGAGACTCTTGTTGACCTTTGAGAGTGCAGAGTTTACCTCGCTAATTCTCTTGTTTGCGTCTTGTAGGCTTTTCGATAGTCCGTCAGTATTGCCGTCAATCTCAATAACAATACCCTTGATTGACTTGTTACTTGCCACAATAACCCCTCCTTGTTGTCACTACCCAAAAAACCGCCTTATATCATCTGGGGTCGCCAAGTCTGCCCAAGGTTGCCGGTCATTGTGGGTCTGTGTGAATAAATCTAAAACCTCGCCAAAGCGCAATAAGGCGAGGTCGCTAATAGTCAAATGTATAGATAATGCCCTCAACAAATAAAGAGCGGTTGTCATTTCGCGCTCGGAGGGCTTGGCGGGTTTTTTGCGTGATCTGTGGTCTCTGCATTGTTAAACCAAGTATCAAACACCGCGCCTGTTGTCTTTTCTCTTGAGAAGTAATCACTATCAAACCGCATTAAAAATGCGTAATAGTCCTCAAGTTTTAGACTCATCATAGAGACAAAGTCTGTCTCTCTGTTGTGCATTTCAGACATGATAAACGCACACTTTGAGCAAAGGTCGAAAATCTCGACCGGCTCTGTCTTGCCGTTCTTAATGTCTGCGAACCCTTTGAGCATATCAGAGCCAAAAGTGTGTTTATATGCAATAGGCACTAGAGCGGTCGCAGTTATGACAACCGCTGTGCCGTTCCTGTCAATAATCTTATTTTCCATTGTGTAGAACCTCGCAAAGATAAATAGACCCAAAGAAAACAGACAGGCGGTCTGCCTGTCTGTCTCTTTGAGGTTCTATGACAAGGCACAAATATTAGCACCTTGTAAGCCTGTTTTTAAGAGGGCAGATAAACCTCGTTATACCATGCGTCATAGACCGCCTGTGTGGTCGTGTCGCCTGTGTGTGCTTGGACGAGATGATCTGCGTCAAGTCTGGGCGTTGCCGTGATAGTAACTGTCTCGGTCTGCACATCTACCGAGTCTGCCTTTGTCTGTCCGGCAATACTCGGTCTTGTCAGAGAACAACGATAGAGGACATATCTCTTGCCCGTGTTGTCACCTGTGAACTCAAACGCGAGTGCAAAATAAGTGACTGTGTTTGCGTCATCTGAACTCTCAAGGACAACTTTGTCTGTTGTCTCAAGTGTCCTGTTGAGAATAGACACCTCAACATCTTCGGGAATAAGTGCAGACTCAAAGTCGCCCTCATAACCGCTATTGACTCCGCCCTGTGCGTAGACTCCGTCATCTGCATAGAACTTGAACGAGTCGCCCTGTGGGTCAAGTGAAATAGAGACCGCACCCGCCCAAGGCTTGTACGCGCCGTATGTCGTTGTCCATTTGCCCGTCTGTGAGTCGAGAGTCTCACTCGCAATTGCGTACCTAACATTACGCAAACCAAACTTTATTTTGTTCATAAAGCATTACTCCTTTTGTTAGTTTGTTATGGTTATGTCATAGGACACAAGATAAAAGTTGCCGTTGTTGTCATAAGCGGCGGTCTTGGTGTAGGTCACACCACAGGTCAAGAGGACATTATCTAACACCGCCTCAAGAGCCGGTGCGTAGTTTGCCGTGTAGAGTTCAACTGTGCAATCGTCAGACAACTTGCAATAGTTGCTATCGTCTGCGTATGCGTGAGTCTCGCCCTCGCGCTCGATAAAGCAAAAAGGCATTTTAACTGTTGCCGTCTTGTGCGAATAGAAAACACGCCCCCCAAGTTCTGGGGTTGTGTTTATTGCGTTGTAAAGGTCTGCAATCGTCATAAGCCTTTGTCCTTTAGTCTCTTTGTGAACGCCTCGTCTATTACCTCTGGCACTTTTTCATACACAGGCAAAATATGCTTAATAGCCTTTGTCCTCTTGCCTGTGTCCTCGCCGTTGACAGTAATAATGCGGTGTCCGTTCTCTAGTAGGTGTGTCAACTGATAGTGGGTCTTGTTGTGAACGATATACTTGGTCTGTTTTGCCGTTCGTTCTCTCTTGATCTGCCACCCTTTGTAATAGCGAGTCCACCCGTGAGACATAGACTCTGCCCTCACCTCTTGAACGGCAAACAATGCGCCGTCCTGTTTTGCCTCGTCTAGTGCCTCGGTAGCCGCATTGACTATGCCGTCCGTTACCTCTGCAAGTGCCTTTTTGAAGTCAAAATAAGCCTTGCCGGTTGAGTTGGTAATCACTATTTGATCTTTGCTCATAACGCGCCTACTTGTCTTTGTGCGTAGAGTTCAAGACTATCAAGACCCCGTCTGTAAGTGCGATATATTGAGTACCGCTCGTTGTTGTACTCAACTACTGTCTCGCCCTCATAGTTCACAGGGTCAGTAGTAAACACAAACTCTGCCTCAAGTCCTGTCTGCCTCGCTTGGTAAAACTCACCACGACTCGCACTAGTGATCTTTGCAAAGACCTCTCTTGTGGTCTCTGTGACTATCTCTTGTCCGACAGAGTCAAACCCTGTGGGCGTTCTCTTGATAAGAGTAATAGTGTCATCTATTGAGAATGTCATTTTTACCCCCTCACGCGCCCTCTGTGCCGTTGCTCATTACTTGGTGAGTAAACCTGTCATTTATAGCGGCAACGAGCATACGGGGCATTTCTGCCCCTGTCTCGCGTCCTCGCCACAACCAAATTACATACATAACGACAATGTAAGAGTCTGCCGTTACTGTCTCGTCAAGGATAAGACCCTTGTTTGCAAGTTCAGTTCTGGCATAGTCTATGTCATTAGTTATCGCGCCGTCATAGGCGGTTGTTGATATACCGAGATTGATTTTAACGAGTTCAAGGATATTTGCCGTTGTTGTCTCGTTGTGATTGATATTACCCACTATAAAAACCTCCTACCTATGCGGCGTGTATGATTGATAACTGATTAGCCCTCGCCGTCTGTATCGTCAGAGGCGTTAGAGTTTGCGGTGTCGGGTGCAAAGGTTGCAGTTGTTACGGGTGAAGTACCGCCAATTGCAATCTCAACAAACGCCTCTGCAATAACAGGGAGTCCGTCATATCTAGCCGTACCCTTAAAGACTGTGTTGTCCTCGACAAACTGTGCGTGTTCAGAGTACGCAATCTCTGTGCCCTGTCTCTCTGCGAGAAGATAAGTGTCACCATAACCGGCAACGATCATATCGTCTGCAATAATTGTGTCACCAAGGACAACAACCGCACCGCCGATAACAGGCATATACTCAAGAGGTGTGCCGCTAACTACGCCCTGTGCGTTGATAGATACGGACTCACCGAGAACCTTTGCAAAGGTTGTCTCGTTCATAGCCCAGAACTTAACACCCTTTGAGTAACCTCTGTTCTTTGCGTTAGAGAATGCAGCAACAATAGCCTTGAAAAAGTCAACGCCTGTGACATTTGCCGCAATAGTCTTGATATTGCTTGTGTGGAGATCAACCCAAGGTCTAGCCGTAGTCGGGTAGTCTGCCGGTGCGGCGGTCTGTGCAAGTCTTGTGACGATACCGAGAGGCATTTTAACGCCTGTGCCGTAAAGGATAGCCTTGTCAAGTGCGATACCGATTGCCGCACCGAGACCCTCGATAATCTGTGTCATAAGGTCTACATCATTGTCCGCGAGAAGTGCGTTGCAGACAGGTACAAAACCTCCGACCTTGTAGCCGTCAACCTCAACGCCGTTGAACCCAAAGTTAAGTTCGTTGAGATTGCCGCACATTTCAGTCCATACCGCCTCGGGAATAGTACCGGCAACGGTCTGTCTTGCCTTGCCGCTAACAGGACGGACAAGTACGAACTGTGCGAGTTTCGACGCCTTGTAAATCTCCTCGCGCAGAGTCGGTAACATTACCTCGGGAATGAGAAGTGCGCCGCCGCTAATGGCTCTCTTCTCAAGTGCCGCCTTTTTTGCTCTCTCAAGGAATGACTTTACCTCTGCATTCTCAACAAAAGAGCGCTTTTCTGCCTGTGTCATCTGTGAAAATCTCTTTTCCATTGTGTAGACCTCCTGTGTCTCTCGATCATTTTTTGTGTCTGCCGCCTCGGTTGTGTTGTCCTCGCTAGGCTCAACAGACTTTGTCTCGCCGTCATCTGTCTTGTCTGCCTCGGGCGCGGTCTCTTCGACTTTTGCCTCAAGTTCTGCAAGTTCTTTTTCCATAGCCGCAATAGACTCCTTGAGTTCTGCCGCCTTTGTCTCGTCAGACCTCTTTTCTGCCTCGAATGCCTCTATTGCAGACTCTACCGCCTCGCGCTCGTCTGGGGTCTGTGCCTCATTGATTGCAGACTCAATTTCTGCCTCTCTTGCCTCAAGGTCTTTGCCCTCGATAGCCTCAAGTGCGCTCTTTGCGTCTGTGATCTTCTTGCGCAATAAGATTGCCTTTAACATGGTTAGCAATCCTCCTTTTTTTTATTTTCACCCTCGGTGAGTCTCGACCTCATAGACTCACGCCAAGCCTCAAGGGCGTTGCCGTGTGCCTCCTTGGCTCTTGCCTCTACCTCGGTTGACTCATAAGCGGGAAAAGTGCATACAGAGACCTCAAACAATGTCAAGTCTGTTATTGTCGTTAGCACAGAGCCGTCCTCTCGGTAGGTGTCCTGTGCCTCGTCAATAATGAACCCGAACGAGCATTGATTTACATCACCCCTCTTGACTCTCGCATACAGGTCGAGTGCCTCTCTATCGTTCGTATTGATAGAGATGACACCAAACAAGCCGTGTGAGTCTGTCTTGAGTGACAAAGTACCCGCCGTAGTTCTGCCCAACACCTTTGAGGTGTCGTGATCTATAAGTGCGCGAATGTCGCCGCCTATGCTCTTATCAAATGCCTTGGGGTCTATCCTCTCGGAGTAACCCTCGCAGATATTGTAGGTCTCGTCAAAGACAGAGAAGTAACCCGCAATCTCTGGGGTCTTGTTCTCGTCCTCTGCCGCCCTCGTCTCGATTGCACCTATTGTGCGTATCTGTACTGTCTTGTCCATTACTCACGCCTCCTTTAGTCCTTGAGTTTGTTTTGATTGCCGCTCTCTGTTATCGGTATAAAGTTCTCAAGGCGCACAAGTTCGTCTAGTCCGTCCAAAGGCTCAAGACCGAGTCGGTCTCTCACCTCGTTACCTGTGATAATGCCTTGGTTGTAGAGACCGCCGTAAACAGATGATATTTCACTAATCGAATAGTCAAAGAGTGACAGGGTGTTAAACTTTAGATACCACTTGGGCGAGACAATCAGTTTACTTGTCATCTCTTGTTGTATCTCGGTTGCGATTGACCTAACTGTTGTCTGTATAAAGTTATTCCACTCGTCCTTGTGATATTCACCTACACCCAGACAAAAAGACGGCACACCGACAACGGCGGCGGCAAAGTCTTTAAGGTCTTTTACTGTGTCCGAGATTGCCAAGTCTTGAAGAGTCAGACCCTTGACAGAGGTAATGTCGAACTTGTCCATAGGGATAAGCCAAGGCTCACCCGCCTTGCTACTCGCAAAGAATGACTCAAGGAGTTTGCGTCTGCCTTGCTCACTTGCGAACCCCTCGTCTGTCGCGTCAACCTTGATAATGACATTAGGTTTGTATTGCCTACTGTTAAAGTCATTGATCGTCCTACTCGCCTTGGCGAGAGAGTCAGACACTAGGCGACCGCTAACCTTAATGCCTGTGCCTAACCACAAGCGGTGAGGGTCTGGGTTGAGCCTAAAGTGTAAAATCTCGTCCGGCTCATAGCGGTTGCCGTCAATCGTTACATAATAGCCGTTACCCTCTGGGTAGAACGCCACGCGGTACGGCTCGACAGGCTCAAGGCTTGTGAGTAGTCCGTCTTTGGTGTGAGGCAAGACAATTGAGTTGCCGTCACCATATAACAACAGGTTCATTACTACCGCCTCTATAAAGAGTTTGCGCGTGTAGTAGGGGTTTGGGTTTATGTCGAGTTTGTAGGACAACTCGTTGACAATCCTAATGTCACCACCGGCGGTGTTAGACATGAGGTAAAGTGTCATATTGCCTATTTGCTCTGCGATTTTCCGACAGGCGGTTATTATCTCTGGGCAATTTTTAAGGCTTGTATATCCTAGTGCCTCGCAATCGTCCGTCCAACTGTCAGAGTTGAGCCACGCCACAAGAGAGGCGTTAGGGTTTGAAATTGTCATTGTCTCGCGCTTTTCTTTGCGCCTACCAAATAAAGGCATTTTCATTACTCCTTTTTATGCAAACCAAGTCTTTGAGGCTTTAGGTTTGTTGTCCTCCTCATAGTCATTAAGCATACGCACACAGGCAAAGACCGCCGCGTCAAACAAATCTATCCTTTGACTCGGTCTCACCTTTTCAAATTGCACCATATCATCTGTCTTTTCGATTGCTCTAACATTCGAGACGCAATACTCGAACGCCTCGGAGTGCAGATAATAAAGTGTTTTATCCTTTGCCGCCTTTTCAATATGTCTAAAACCCTCACTCTTGAGGTAGTAGTATTGCGGTTGATCTACAATCTCAAACTTTGCCTTTGACATTTGAATAAAATACTCACGGGCAAATTTGCGGTCATGCCCGACTCGAACGATATTGAACCCCCTGTCGCGCATTTCCTTAAACCACCCAACAACCGCGTCTGTGTTTACTGTCGGTGTGTTGGTCATTGTGAGTTGTCCGTCATCTTGCCACCCAAAAAGAGGTATGCCGTCCTCCTCTGCCTTTTTTGCCGCGTTCACCAAAGGGAAAAAGGCGTGAGTTATGCAAATGTCACAGTTGCCCTCTTGGTAGTGTCCATACAGACAAGCCGCCGTGAGATCATGCAACTTTGACAAGTCCGCGCCGCCGTACCACTTGACAGGTAGTTTGGCTAGTTCGTCAAGAGTCCAAGAGTAGCAAACATCAGACCTCTTGAACTCTTCTATATCAAAGTAAGACCGCAGAGCGGTTGTGTAGACATTAAGAGAACGAGACAAGAAGTCTTTTCTTTGTTGTGGGTCGTTCTGCGCTTGTAGTGCCGCCGCCTCTATTTCCTCTGGGCGTATCGTTACGCCAAAGTTTGGGTTTGCCTTTTCATGCTCTAGAGGGTTTAAGTAGTCACAGTTGCCGTTTGCGTCTACATCTGCCCTCGATACAAAACAAAACAAGGTGTCATCTTCGACAAGTCCGTCTAACACCTTGTTTGCATACTCCAACCGCCTATAACAGAACGAGTTTTGCTCGTCACCGGCGGTGGTAATACCTAGCATGAGGCGGTTTGTATAACTTTTCATAGCCTCTTTGAACCTGTTATACTGTGCCGCCTTTTTGAATGCGTGTATCTCGTCTGCAATTGCGATATTACAGTTGAGAGAGTCTTGCAAGTCGGGTGAACTAGCAAGAGCCTCTATATAGATTGACCCCTCGGGTCTGCCCTCGGAGTCGGTGAACTCATAATACAATGAGTGTTCTGCGTTGTTGTCTCGTTTTCTAAACTGTCCTATCAACCCTCTGACATTGAGAGAGTAGACAAGGTTCTCGAACGATTGCGCCGCCTGTTTAAGCGAGGCGGCGACTATGTAAAGCCTAGACCCGCTCTTGTGCTCTATGATCGACAGAGCAAAGGCAAGGGCAGAGATAAACAAGGTCTTGCCGTTTTTTCTAGGTACGAATATAAAAGCCTCTTTAATGACTCTCTCTATCGTGCCTACATAGTAGAACCCCAACAGGTTATATACTATGAACTTTTGCCAAGGCTCAAGTATCAACGGCTCGTTGACTAGACTCTTGCCGGTCAAGTCCTGTCCTTGCTTGTGGACTATAAACCGCTCTATTATGTTTATTGCGAGGTCTGCGGTCTGGGTGCGTAGTTCAATGTCTTTTCTCTTTAACCACTTTAAGAACCTTGCGCACTCACGGCGGTTGTTGCCCTTTTTTATCTTGCCGTCAACTACATCTTTTGCGTATTGTATAACCTCGTCTTTGTAACTTTTCATTGTCAACACTCTTGCATTAGGTCAGAGATTAAAGCACCTAGACCCTGTGTCTTTGCCTGTCCTATTGCTTGTTCATTTATTGCCCTTAACCCCTTTGGGGTGAGTCCGAGTTCTCGCCAATAGGTCAAGGCTTGGTTGTTGAGATCATCTATCACACGACAGACAGGGTTGCGCTCAAAGTTGGTCGCGCCTATCTTGTTTGTGTGTTCAACAATAGCCTTGCCGCCTTGCTCGTTGTAGAAAACATCAAGGGCGGTGTCTCGCCTTGCTAGTATGTCTGCGAGAGTCTCGATCACCGCGTCAAACTCGGGTTTGTAAGTGCCGATTGACTCGGTAGACTCCTTGAGCAACTGTCGCCACTCGTCAATATTGCGGCGCACAGGTTGCACCGCCTTTGCTTTTCGTACCATAGAACCCCACCTCTGAAATTTACCGAGGCGGTTGGATAACCCCCTTTTGCCCTCGGTCTTTTCCATTTTGTTTATAAACGCGTAACAGGGGGCGGGGTGTCTGTGCCTCGCCTCGTCTGCCTCGGTCTACTCTGCCGCTACCGCCTGTGTCTCTTGCCTGTCGCAGATTTTATCGACTAGACCCAGACACTTTGCCTTGTCCTCTCTCGTTAGTGTGATCTTGTTCTTTGCGGCGGTCTTTTCCAATAACCGCCACCCCTCATAAGAGAGTCGGTGTCCTGTCCTGTCGTGTAACTTTTCGTGCCACTCAACAGACAGGCTAATCAAGTTCCACTCTTTAAGCCTATACTCTGGGTAATACTCAAGAGGGAATATATGGTGAACTACCTTTGCGGGTCTGAACTTGCCGTATCTTTTTGACATTTGACATAAGAATGCGTCACGCCTCAATACTCTATTACGGGCATAAGACCACACACCGCTATTGTAGAACTTGCGTTTGTCTGTGTAGGTGTAGTCGCTCATATTTACCCTCAATAGAAAAGCACCGACAACCTGTGCCGGTGCTTTATCTACAATCCTTGGAGTGCAACAAATGATTTTAACAATCATCTTGCTACTACCACATTACCATAAAAAGTAGTCTCAAAAAGTCTCAATTTTCACTTTTGACATAAATTGCCTTGTATTTTGAGTCAAAGTCGCCGTAGACCTCCTTGTAGACCTTGTCTAGTGCCGAGTTGTAATACCTAAAGGCACTTGCCCTCGCCCAATGAGTCTGTTTGATGATCTTTGCCCAAGTAAGGTAATTGATATGACGAGCGGTCAACAAAGTTCTCTCTGTCGCGTCATCTAGGCGAGAGATAATGTCGAGAGTCTCTGCGTCTGCGTGATTAAGTTCATTGACTCGCCTGTCTATGAGGTCGCAGAGTTCAGAGTAAGAGAGTCTCATGTCCTCTGCCCTTGCCTGTGCCTTGGTGGTGTCGTTCTGGGTCTCTTTGACTCTGTAAGGAGATACCCCGCCGTTTATGTCACACAACAAGACCTCACGCCTTGCCTTGAGTTGTTGTATCTCATGCCACAAAGAGTAGTTGCGATTGAGCCAAAGTTTGGCGGTGTACTGATTGTCTGTCATCTGTTGCCCTCCTTGATCGTTACTACATAGTCGCCCTGTGAGTCCTTAAAACAGACAAATCGGTCAATAGGCAAGTCAATGCCTGTTTGGGTGTAGTAAAAGCACCTTGCCTTAAAACAGGCATAATGTCTCTTTTCAGACTCGCTCATTTTGTCAAGAGTCTTGCCTATTGTCACCGCCGCACCTGTGGTCTTGTCACTCTTGCTCATAAGTCACCCCCTGTGTCTTGTGAGAGGCTCAATAATAACCTCTGTCCTCGGGTTGTCCTTGTCATACAAGACCCTTGAGCCGTCATGCCCTCCGAGATATTTTGAGTTGTCATCTGGCAAGACATTGTAGGTTGTCAAAATATCGTCTATTGCCTCAAGTAAGTTGGTGAGATCAACAGAACGGCGAGTAGGCATATAGAACAAACACTTTACATTGACAGGGTAGGTGTCGGGTTTTACTGTGTCGCCTGTCGCTCTGTCAAAGGGTATATACTCACCGCAGTTGTACTCATACTCCTTATATTTCTTTGAGGGTAATATAAAGGGTCTGCCGGTTGCCTTGTTTACCGCTATTGTCTGCGAGTTCTTTTTTGTCACAGGTGCTAAAGGTATTGTGAATTTAATCATTGTCGCCGCCCTCCTTTTGCCACTTGTCGGGTATCGTCCAACAACAGGGCATAAAAGATTTGCACTCACAGGCTCTAATCTTGTTGCCCTCGTCATCTATAAACTTGACCCGCATAAACGGACACTCTCTACACCCTGTCAGATTTTCACAATAGACAGATAAAAGCCTCATGCCCTCAAGTATTGTCTGTTGCTCTGTCTCTGATAAGATGACCTCGCCGTCTGCATTAGTTCTCATATCTGCCGCACCTCCTCTCGATAATTGCCGCCTTGACCTTGTCTGATAACCAAGACGGCGCACCCGTCCACTCGTCAATCATAATTTCAAGGGTTCTCGTCTTGGTGTAAGACCCCGCATTACGCCACATAGCCTTAAACTGTGGACTAAAGACATTAGGGTGTTTTTCGACTAGTGCCTCAAGTTTTGTCGTGTCGGGATAATCCAACATAGCCGCGTTGCGGTCTTTGACATAGTCTTTTAGATCAACCATTGTCTCTGCCTCCTTTGTCCGTTATTGACTTGATAAAGCCTATTGCGAACAAGACCGCGTCTAACTCGTCCGCAGACAACCTCGCCTCTTGTCCGTCCTCTGGCTCTGCGGTCATTGTCTCTAATATCTCTATTGCCTCTTTGCGTGTCATTTACACACCCCCTTTACCTCGCCGTCATAGGGGTTAGGTATCACCGCCCACGCGACAACCTGTGCGCCCTTTTTGAGCAAGTATGAGTCGGGGTTCTCAAATATCCACTCTTTGGCGCGGTAGTCGTACTCTGCAAAGTCAATATATCTGCCGTGCCACCTTGCGCCCCCCGCCTCAAAGTCATAAGCAAGGGTCACAAAGAATTCACCGCCACAAGTCGGAGGGTCTGTGTGCCAATTAGCCTGTGCCGTCTCGGTTATCGGTTCGCCCTCGTCCTCGTCACACTCTGGGTAGTCATCTTCACCGGCAAACTCACGCGCCGCCGCCGCTCTGAACTCGTCTTTATCAATAATGCCTCTCTTGTACTCTGCATATATGCTCATTTTGTCTCGCCTCCTTTAATCATCTTGGGTGCATTAGGGCAAAGGTCGCATAACCCGCCCTCTCGGTATGCCTTAAAGTTACTCAAGGCGCAGAGTGTCTCGTCTATCGTTCGACAACAGGTCATATTTGCCCTGTCTGCCTCCTCAAACTCTGCGACCAACTGTTTATATGTCTTTACCGCCTGTGGCTCAATACGGGTCATTTCTGGGGCAATTAGGGGCATTGTGGGTCTTGTGATATACTCTGCCCCTTGCATTTTGGCTATGACATGAGCCGGTGTCGGGTAAAACATACCAACTTTGGTGTCTTTGGTGTGCAACTTGACCGCCTCAATTACAACCTTGGTGTCATACTCCTTGAGTGCCTCATACCACAGGTCAACTCTGTGTCTTGCCGCCTCTGGGGTTGTCTTGACATGAGGGTATAGATCATTGATCGAATACAGAACGGCGGCGACCTCTTCTCTCGTCATCAGACCTCACCCCCCAACAAGTCACCAAAGGGGTTAGCACTCACAGGCAGACTCTTTGTCTTGGTTTGGTTGTTGAGTAACCAATTGCGACACGCCGCCTTGTAATCTCTCATAGGGTTACGACCTACCCGCCACCCGTTTGACTCATAGTAGTTATAGAACCTCTCGGACTCTACAACAGGGTCTATGCTTATGCCCTTTTTGTATGCGTAGTCGGTGAAGTAGGACAGTATGTCATCTGGCGAGGGTTTAATAAAGCGAGGGCGAGGCGACCTGTCGCCGGTCTTTTCTCTCTCTATACTCTCTCTCTCTTTATCTATAACTCTAGTATCTATCTCTATATCTAATATCTCGTTACTTTTTGTAACGCTCTGCGTTACTTTGCCGTTACTCTGTGCGTTACTCTCACCGTTACTCGTTGCGTTACTCTGCGTTACTCTGCCGTTACTTTTCATAACGCAATTATCAAACTCGCTTGATTTGTTGCGATAACGAGCCTGTCGCCTTGCGTTGTCGTTGTCCGCACAAGAGTCTATGAGTTTGACCGCATAGGGCAGAGACATTGTGCCGTCATCTGCGACCACCAAGAGACCAAGAGTCTTGAGGTTTTCAAGTGCCTTGTCTACAACCTCGGTGTCTGTGTCTGTGACCGCCGCTAACATATCTG
>Ga0326513_10000671_pt1 | contig 29121 bp, 48 predicted proteins | sample 2_2465_0518_D_FD_203654 | JGI IMG/M metagenome (GOLD analysis project Ga0326513, IMG submission 203654) | Bovine rumen microbial communities from UC Davis, California, United States - 2_2465_0518 | ecosystem: Host-associated > Mammals > Digestive system > Stomach > Rumen | place: USA...
TCCGTGAATGGCTGGTAGTAATCCTCTGTGTGGTTGTGGCAGTGGTGCTGGCCTGTGTGGGAGCGTTGGAGTGTGCTTTTGGCTTCGTCTTTTTGTTTTGCCGCCGTTTCAATCCCTGCGAGGGCAGATTGGGCTTGGCGGTCGGCCAGCACCCGAGTGTATATGCCCACCGCCGTATTCAGCCATTTATCGACGCTGAGGTCTAATGCCTTGCAGGCTTCGGATGGGCGTGCGCCTGCTTCGATGATGCGGATCAAGTTTTGTGTGGTTTTTTCGGCCGTTTCGGCTTCGACCTTGTGGCGTTCGGTCAATTCTGGCATGTCGATGTGGAAGTTGATGGCATATCCCAGGCCGCCTGTGATGCGGTCTAGTTCATGCTGGAATTGGCTCCAGAATTTTATCAATGCGGGCTTTACGCGTCGGCGTGTGAATTGGTAATCCGAAAGCTCCGCGTTGTCGTATTTGGCGCTGGAATCGTCGCCCAGGATGAAGTTGCTCACGCCGTAGGCCTTGTTTAATCGGTCGCTGATTATCTCGGCCAATTCCTTGATGGCCAGTGTGTTGTTGTTGCCCTGGATGGTCTTCACCTCGACCTGGTCGCGCTCCGTGCCGTCGTCGTTGTTGAATTGGCGCCATAAGTAAAGCGTTTTGTTGCGGTTCCTGGCGCCTTTTAATTGGCGCTCGAGGTCTGCGCGGGTTTCGTTGAATTTCTGCTGTGTCGATGCGCGGATGATGGTCACGGATGCCGGGATTGCGCCATTCTCCAAGTAGGCCTTTTCGAATTGCGCCAATAAGTCATCGATTTGCGCATAAACGCGGACGGCGCTGGCGGGGCTCACGCCTTGCAGGTTGCGTGGGTTTCGGGAGTAGTGCAATTCCATGACCTCATCCGAATAAAGCCGCTCGATGCCGTGCGTGGTCGATATTTGCCAGTAATATTCGCCGTTCCCGAGATTGATTTTGCTGTCGGGTGGCAGGAGCGTGAATCCCTTGATGCTGTTGCCGCGCTTGTGGACGTGAATATATAAGGCGTTCTCGGTCAGCCATGTTGCGAACATGGTGTCCATGAACTCGATCGCGCCCATGGTGTCATTCGGTGCCATCAATGCATTTAATTCTGGCGTGCGGGATGGCTCCAATCTCGCGCCGTTGCGCCCGACGCCATACGGGCGGACGCTTACCATGGCGTCGATCAATGGGCGGACCTGGGCGAAGACGTTCTCGTAATCGCTGCACATGGGGCTCGTGAATAATGCATTGCGGAATTCCTGCGTGATTTCCTCGGCGCGTTGGCGGCGGTTTCGCTCCCGTGCGTCTTTAATTTGCTGAATCAGTCCCATTTTCGGATTCCTTTGTTGCTTTTTTGGTTTTCTTGGCTGGTTTTTTGGCCGTCTGGGGCTTTGGTTCCGCTTGTACGAGGTCTTCGATGCTTTCGGCGTATGATTTGCCATCCGTGAAGAACGGCGTGCTTGTAACGCCTGCCTGGATGGCGGCCATGGCGTGTGCTTGGCCCTCTTGGCTGAAGCAGCTCACTTTTCGGGGCGTGATGCCGGCCTTTTTGCATGTTTCGAAGGTCTTCTTGGCTTTTTCGCTCCAATTCTCGGGCGCGCCGCATGCGAAGCAGTCCTGGTATATGATGAGGATTTCTTTATTCGCCATTTGTCGCCCCTTTCTCGCCCTTTTCGGCCTCGGCGCGTTCTTGGCTCTTGGCCTGGATGGCGGTCAACATGTTGGCCAAGGTTTGGTCGAGCATGCGAATCCCGCCGGCGCCTGCGATCAGATAGGCTTGGAGCTGTTGTTTCTCGAATGGCGTCATTTGCTTGTCCAAGAATTCGCGGACGTAGTCCTCGTCATCCGGGAAGGCTTTCGCCAATAGGTTGTTTATTTGCGCCTCGTCTGCGCCTTGCTTGATGTTCTGGATGCGGAGCCGCAGTTCCGCGTCGATTCGTGGCTTGCATTCCCGTCCGCCGAATCCGACGGGCTGGAGGCCATCGAAAGATAACTGAGCCATTCATATCTCCTTTAATGTTTGGCGCGATTCTATGGCTCCAACGGAGGGCGCATAAAAAAGAGCCCCTGTGGGGCTCTCTCTTATATCACGCCAACGCTTAAAAGTCGAAGCGTTTGCGGTTCATGTCGTCGATGGCATATCTCAGCGCATCCATCAAGTGATCGTTCCCGTCCTGGGGCTCGTCTAATGTTTCGCCGCTTCTTCGGGTGCGCCATTGGTAGCTCAAGTATTCGCGCTCTATGTCTTTGCCGTCATATATGATTTGATGCTGTTTTACGCGGTCAATGCCCCGAAGGACGCTTCCGGCATTCTTATCCGCGCCGATGATGCGGAATCCCTGCGCCTTTATTTCCGCGATGATTTCGGGCCGTGCGGAATCCGCCACGATGAGGGTGTTCGGGTCGATGTTGATGGCGCGCAATTTGTCGCCGTATTGGCTCCCGAGCAGCCCCGTCTGATAGAGCTTCTGCTCGATGATGATGTGGTCGTCTTCCGTCTGATATATGGCCACCATGCCCGTTTCGTCATTGCTGAAGCCGAAGTCGAGGCCGTATCTGATGAGCTTGGCGTCTTTGTAATCCTCCGGGGTTGCCTTGCGCCAGCCCTCGTATATGTTGCCCTCTAATGTGCCGATTTGGCCCAATCCGTAAACGGTCCACCAGTTCGATGGTTTTTCGCCTGGCTTGGGTTTCTTGCTCTCGATGTATTGCCGGATGGTGGGGGCGAGCGCTTCGTTGTCCTTGTATGTCAGGATGATGAAGTCGCATTCGTCGGCGTGCTCTTTTAATAGCCATGTATGGGCCCAGAATTCGTGCGTCGGGTTGTAATCGATGATGATCTTGCCCGTGGTGCGCGCTGCCAATTGCTCGAAGGTTTCGCGGTCCATGTCGTTGGCCTCATTTACGAACAGCAGGTTGCGGGCTGGGCCGTGTGCGCTCATGTTGTCCACGCTTATGAACTCCATGATGGTCCCGTTGCTGAATGTTTCGATTTTGCTGGATTGGTTCCAGCGCTCGGGTTCCCATATCCCGGCCGCTTTCATGATGTTTTGAAAGTCGCGAATCGCGCCCCGGCTTAAATGCGGGTAGCTCATGCTGGCGATGGTTGCGATTTGGTCGGGGTTCTGCTGGCACCAGCTCGTGATGAGCATCAAGATGGGGTAGGTCTTGCCGGCGCGCATCCCGCCTTGAACGATTAGGAATCTCTTGCCGTTGTTGAATAATGGCTGGAGCTTGTTTAATGCGGTGGTGCGGTAATTTTCAGCCACGCTGCTGCTCTCCGTTTTGCTCGACGCGCCCTTGTTCCAGGCCGAGCGCGTAGGCTTCCGTGCATGCTTTTCTCATGTCCTGCTCCCAATCGCTAAGGGCCGCCATGAACTCCTCGCGCATCTCTGGCCAGTATTTCGTCATCTCTGCGGCTAGGCGGTGGACCTCTTTTGATGCCTTTGTTGGCTTGATTATCATTTCTTGGTCCTCCTCATAGCATTGCAGCTGAACAGGTCGGGTTCTGGGATTGCCTCCGTCTTGCCGTCGTCGAATTCGACCGCATAAACAAAGCAGTTGCGATTATGGTCGAATCGCCAGCCGACGATTTCCCCAACCTCGAATCTGTCCCGGTTCTGGCCCGTCTTGAATCGTATGACGCCGCATCGCGATCCAAGGGGACGTGGTAGCCGTTTGTATGATTCCAGGATTTCTTTCGCTTTCGCTGCGGATGTCTTGCGCTTGAATATCATTTTTTGCCCTCCTGCTCGTTGATTATTTCGTCCAGGCTCTTGCTGCTTACAATGAACTTCTTCGAGTTTAAGAATGTGATGCCGTCTGTCATGTTGAGGTGAATCTTTTCTGTCTCCAGATCATTCTCGTCCTCGATAACCTCTATGCAGTTGATGTTCCTTAATGGCACGAGCATAAAGTCCATCTGCTTCAGTGTTCTGCGGTCTATTTCGAGCTTTTTCATTTCTTGCCCTCCTGCTCCTTGAGTTTTTTTCGAATTCGGTCTGCGAACTCTAGAAACTCGTCCATTGGAATGGCGTAGTTATAATATGGATCGGCGCAGTTCGTTTCGATTCTTTTTTTCTTAAAATCTGCATACAACAGACCTTCTTCGAAATCATCATCTTCCGCCAACTCTAGGATTTCGTCGTATTCTATGATTTTTGTCATTTCTTTGCCTCCTCCGTCAGGTCGATTAGTGGCTTCGGCTGGACGGGTTCGACCTCGACCCGTGTGCTATATTGTCCGCGCATCTCTGCCAGCAGTTTCATGGCCTGCGGGTCGCCCGTCTGCGCTTTGCGAATCAGCCCAAAGAATGCCGCGTCGTCGTTCGTGATTGGGTCTTGGAATCCTGCCGCGTGGAGTGCGGCGAGCATCTTCGGATCTTTTAGCTCCATCGTGGCGACCGCTTCGGCGATTTCTCGCATGGTGCGCTTCTTGCGTTTTGCTTCGCCCGAAGCGATGCCACCTTTGCGGCCATTAGCCACGGCTTTTTCTCGGCTTTGGTCGCTCGTAAACGGCACCAGATTTTCTGTCTTGCCTGCCATTCTCTCGCTCCTTTCTTTTGATGTATTTAAGCATGTCTCGCCTTAGCGTGTAGCTCTTGGTTGTCTTTGCGATGTGTCGCGCTTCGTCAATCGTCATTCCACTCGATTCCTTCGAAGATTGCCTCGAGGCAGTTCACGACGATTGAGTTGCCTGCCTGCTTGTAGAGTTGCGTGTTGCTGGTTCCGATTGCTTGGGCTTTGTCGAAGTCCTCATCGTCGAATCCCATCAGCCGCCAGCATTCGCGCGGTGTGAGCTTGCGGATGCGGAAGCCGTCTAGCGTCCCCTGGCTGTCGCCCGTCGGGATGGTCTTCGCCACGCCATGGCCAACTCGGCCACGCCGCGTGGCCGATTGTGGATAGGCGAGGTCTATTCCGTCGCCGTCCGTGGCGATGTCATAACCTTTCTTGTTTGCTGTCTTAATCGGGACCAGCGGGACATTGCCACCTCCCTCGCCCATTCCGGCCTGCAGTGTCTGAGTGGTGCCGTTCGTGTCCTGGATTCTGCCCTTGCTCCCGAAGTTTCTATCATAAGCCGTGCGTGTCATGATTTTCGGCTCCGTGTTCCCGCCTCCGCAGGTATGCATCGCCGGCGCCACGGCGTCTTCGTGGTAAGCCCTGCGGCTGATGTCGTGCATCTTGCCAACGGCTCCGCCGTTTATGATGTCAAAGTTCCCGCCAGCTGTGAGGCTGGTCGCATCCTTGATGTAGAATTTGTCGTCGACGCTGTCCTCCAGTACGTCTTTGAGCCTGGTTTCGAGCGGTCGCGGTTCTGGGCGCGTGTATGATCTCACGAGCTTGCTCCCTCTCTTAATGCTAAGCGTGAACACTCTCTCTCTGTTCTGTGGGACGCCGTAGTCTTTGGCGTTCATGATTTGCGTGATTGAATCGTATCCCATGGCATCCATGCGCTGGATGTAGGCCTCGTGGTTGTGCTTGTGGCGTTTGCTGAGCAGATTCTTGACGTTTTCCCAGATGACGATGTCGGGCTTCGTCTTTTCGATGATGCGGAGCGATTCATAGAGCAGGCTCGATCGCGTTCCGCTTCCCTCATCGCCTCCAGCCTGTCTGCCTGCGACGCTGAAGTCCTGGCATGGGCTCCCGTGCATGATGAGATTGGCCTTGATGTCTTTGTCCCATGTCTTGATGTCCTGCGGCTCGAAGTTCGTACCGTGGATGGCGTCGAAGCTCTTGATGGCATATTTGTCTATCTCGACCGCATCGATGATTTCATGCTCGATGCCGAGATTCGTGAGTGCTTTTGAGCAGGCTCCGATGCCTGCGAATAGTTCGAGAACTTTAAGCATTTGCCTCCTTGATTTTGATTGCCTTTTCGCCTGTGAATTTTTCCCAGCGTTCGATTATCACGTCGGCGTAGTGTGGGTCCAATTCCATCATGTAGCAGATGCGGTTCAATTGTTCGCATGCGATCATGGTCGTCCCGCTTCCGCCAAAGGTATCGAGAACGATTTCGCCCTCTCTCGAACTGTTGCCGATGAGCTTGGCGATCAAACGGACAGGCTTCATGGTCGGATGTTCTTCGCTTTTGGTTGGTTTATTTTCGCGGATGATTGTCGTCGGGATGGCCGCGCGGTAATTTGCGACGAGTTCCTTTAGCTCTTTGTTGCTAAGCTCATCAATTGGTCTTTCGTCGTCGAATATGGTCGTTAGGCTTCGTATATCGATGAAGTAGTGGCCTGCGCCTGATTTCCATCCATAAAGGCAGGGCTCGTGCTGCCATTGGTAATCTTGGCGGCCGAGGCAGAGGCTGTTCTTTGCCCAGATGATTATTTCGCGGAGTTCCCACTCGGCATCTCGCATCGCGTCTAAGAATGGCCTGGATTGTTGCGATGCATGCCAGATGTAAAATGCTGCGCCGGGCCTCATATTTTCGCTCGCGGATTTGTAGCTTGCGACGAGGAACTCTCTAAACGCGGACTCGTCGTCGAATTTGTCATTGATTATTGTCGCGCGGTCGGGGCGCCTGTGGGATGCTCTGGACTCGGTCGCGCTTCCGTCTTGCCCGTAGGCGACATTGTATGGCGGATCCGTCACTAGTAGGTCTGCCTGTTCGCCTGCCATGAGTTCTGCGACTTGCTCCGCTTTGGTGCTGTCGCCGACCATGAGCCGGTGGTTGCCGAGCTGGTATATTTCGCCGAGTTTGCTCTTGGCTGGTTCGTTCTCTTGCACCTCTGGGGCTTCGTCCTCGATGATTTCGAGCTGGGGCCTCAGGTCGGTCGGCAATTCCACGCCCCAATCGTCGAGCATGTTCGCATCCCATTCGTTCGCCAATGCATCCCAGTCCCAGTCGCCATTCTCGACGTTGTCGCGGATGATGATTTCCTTTTCCCGTTTTTCGGTCAATCCCTCGAGTAATATCGTGGGGACGGCATCCAATCCGATGGCCTTGGCGGCCTTGTAGCGTTGGTTGCCGGCCAGGATTATGTTCTCGCCCGTCCTGTTGCTCAGGATGATGGGGCGCGCCTCGAAGTAGTCGGCGTTGTCCTGGATGCTTTTCTTCAATTTCTCGAATTGGTCCTTTTTAATGGTGCGCGGGTTGCCTGGCAGTTCCTTTAAGTCTTTGATTGGTCTGTATTCGACCTGTGCTTGTGGTTTCATTCTGTCACTCCGTTTGCGTGTTACGCTCCCATGCTTCGAGCGCCTTGATGCATTTTTCTAAATCTTCGCCAGTGAGGTTGCGTCTGGCTTCTTCTTTGGCCTGCTCGATCCATTGGTGCTTCGTCATTTCTCCCTCGCTTTCTTTAATGCTCTTAGGATGATTTTCTTCATGTTGTCGAGGTTCATTCGTCGCCCTCCCCGCAGAGTTCGTCTGTGGTGTAAGTTTTGCCATCTTCAAGACATAATGGCTGGTTGAAGTGGATCTCATTCCGGAATATATCCTCAAGACAGTTTTCGCCTTCGAAGTACTTTAATCCCGTGGCACCGTTTGTCTTTGCCCATAGCCTGGTGATCTCTCTTATCTTCTCGTCTTTGATAAGCGGCTCGGTTGGCTTGTATGTTTCCCAGTATTCCAGCAATTCTTCAATCGTGCTATATGTGGCGATTTCTGAGCCGTCTTCGCTTTCGACTGCGAATTCTGTGATATATTTCCCAGCGCCATGAGCCACAAGCTCGCAGACGCTTCCGATTGCTCTATTCTTAACTTTCATTCTTTGCCCTCCAAGTCGAGATTGTTCGCTAGAAACTCGCAGATGTCTGCGGCCGTGCGCACGCTCTTGGTCTTCATCCATGCGCGGACCATGGCCTTTAATTCGTTCAGCTTCATTTCGTTGATTGTCATTTGTTGCCCTCCCTGGCGATTCTGCGGAGCAGATGCCGTTCGTGATTGGTTGATAAGAATCGCTCCGGCTGTTTTGCCGGGTTTTTGGCGTGGATTGCGCCCTTTTGGGTCATTTTGCGCCCCGATTGGTCGCGCTTTACCTGTTTTTTCGGCCTCATGTCTTGCCCTTTCTCTTTAAGTTTTCGCGTTTGATTTTCTTGCCCTTTAAGTCTGGCGTGCGCATCGTTCCGAAACTTTGCACGCCGTTGCGCATGGCGATTGTGTGGATTTTCTTCGCGGTCAGTTTGCGGTTGTACCGCATCGAATACCGAAACCTGCGCCATGCGGGATAGGTTCCCAATGGCCCGAAGAAGCGGTGGTAGATGATATTCGGCGCGCCGTGTTTCGGCAGGGCGTAGATGGTTTCTTGATTCAATAGCACCACCTTTACGTCGTCGAATTCTCGGACGTATATCTGGACCTGCTTATATCGCCCCACCGTCGTCATGCTTTTATGCGTCCTCCGTGATGCGGATTGTTATCTCCGCGCGTGGGTCTTCGCGGTCGACGCTCTTGTCGATGGCTGCGAATGAGCGCAATAGTTTTGTGGAATCGTCGGCGATCGCGAATGATTCGACCAATGCGTCCAATAATGTGGTGACCTGGTTGTCGAGGTCGCGGCGGATTTCGTTCGGGCGGTATATGTTGAAAGTGATCGAATATACCGTGTGTTTGGCGGATGCGCGGAGCTTCTGTTCTTCTTTGGTCATCGTGAAAGCGTCCGTGATGCCGTGGCATCGCAGTTGGTCCGTGAATTGGCCCACCATGTCCTGCTGGTTGGCTCGGGCCTTTTTGTCTGGAATCACGGCCCCGTGGCTCGATATGATGTGGCGGTTTTTCTTGCTTAGCACCGTGCCGTGATATGTCAATGTAATGGTGCGCGTCCTGCGCGGTCTGACGGCTTCGTATCCTGCGGCCTCCATGGCTTCGTCGATCTCGCGAATCTCGTCAATCACGCCCATGGGTCCACCTTCTCGGCCCAATGCTTGCGCCAACGCTTGGCCTTTTTGAGCCATTCGTCAATTATGATGTTGTCGATTTTTTGGATTGTCTTTTTAATGAGCCATTTTTCCGGCTCTCTGAGTTTCTTTCGTTTTTGCATTTTTACCTCCGTTTTGTGGTGGGTCGCTCGGCGGATGATTGGCCGAGCGGCTCATGTCCCGATGGCAGGATTCGAACCTGCGCCCACGGGATTGACGCTCGCTCCCGTGGCACCCGCGTCCTGATGAGAGTGTTTCCATCCCTCTCGACATCGGCTGATATTCCGAACCCGTTCCAGGAGATCTCTCAGCCTCCTGGAGCGTGTTCTATGCGTGAATAGGTGGCGGTTTCGGGGCGTCGGCCCCATCTTCCGCCATGGCTCCGCATCGCGCCCTGCGGTGCGGAGATGATCTTCGGCGCGTGCAACTTAAGAATGGGTTTTCTTAGCTTGTAAAATGGCTTTCCGCGCCGTTGCCGGCATTTCATCCGGCGGAGTTTTTCCTCATGCCTGAGGATCTGTGTGAGGTTCTGCCGGTGCTCTTTAATGCCTGCCGGCCTGGAAGGCATCGCGGTCAATCTTCCCAGAATCGAGTCCCCTCGCCTGATGGCATCGTGCCGGGCTCGATTCGTGGCTCTGGTTGCGCGTAGGTAAAGTCTGGGGCTTCTTCGTCCATGGCTTTACCTGTTTTGAATGTCCGCTTTAATGGTTTGGATCGCCGAGTAGCTGGATTTGTTGATGATGTTCAATTGGTTGAGCAGGTCTTTTTCGGTATCGTTGGCGAGGTCAATCTTTTTTAATACCGTGCCAATGCTGGCCAGCTGTTCTTTGATGTGGTTCATGTTCTGGGGCACGATTTGGTTCATTTTTTCAGCTCCTTTTTGCGTTTGTTGATTATTCCGTTGATGTAATTCTGTTGAGCGGCCGTCATCTTCGTGACGTTTAGGCTCTTGTAGTATTCCTCTAGGCTTTCGATGTCGTCGATCGCCTGGCACGCTTCGCGGACCTGGTCAAAGTCGATGTGGTTCTTCTTGCGGACCTCGATGCCGTCAGCTTCGACGTTCTTGTCGTCTTGGCCGGCCAATCCCAAGGCCATCAAGGTCGTGTATCGGCGGGCGTATGATTCGGAGCTGCCGCGCGATTGCTGGGCGTTCATGCTGCCCATTTTTTCGCTTATAATGCGGCTGCCGAGGTTCCATTCTTTGGTTGCTTCGTCGTAATATTCCATGTAATCGCCGACGTATGTCGTGCCGTCCGGTGTGAATATTGGGCGGATGCGCATCTTCGGCACATCGAAGCCCTGTTCCTGGATGTCGGCCAGGCTGGCGTAGTTGAATCCGAAGCGCCCGTCCCCGGCCTTTGATGTATTCTTGACGATTTTATTGGAAGGCATAGTCGACTCCTGCTATTGGTTGCCCGTTGTTCTTTGATGTTCTTGGCAGTCTGAATTCGCGCTGCTGGCGCTCCATGGTCTTTTGGAGCATGCGTTGCGCCTTGCGGAATTGCTTCGCGATGCGAATCGCCTCGCGGAAGTCTTTCTCGCTTAGGTCGGTCAATTGCTCGACCAATTCGGCGAAGTCTTTGTTCTTCTTTGTTGTTTTCATTTTCTTTTCTCCTTTTCGTTTATCGTTTATCTTGCTGGCCCGCGTCTGCTGATGCGGCCGCCTTTGCGACCTGCGATCTTGGCGAGTTCCGGGTTGGCTGCGAACCCTCCCGTGTGGCCGTTTCGGCCGCCTTTGCGACCGATTCGCTCGTAAAAGTCCGAGCCATGCTTTAATCTGTTGGTTGCTGCGGCCTTTCGGCCTCCGGTCTTTGTTCCGGCCATGTTTTTACCTCTCTTTCTTGCTTTTTGCCTCGTCGATGATTGCCTGCGCATCCGCGCAGAAGTTATCAAAGGCGAGCTTAATTTCGTCCAGAATCTCCTGCATCCTGGTTCTCCTTTTCTTCTTTTTCCTGAGCCTCCATCAGCTCATCCCAGTAGTGGACTTTAATTTTGCTCATTTTCCGCTTTCCCCGTTTAATTGATTGGCCCGATTATTAGCAGGGCGATGATTCCGGCGATCGCGATTAGTTCCCAGTGGCGGTCGCCCCATTCGAGGGCTTTGTCGATTAGTTCCATATCTTGACCCCTGCCTTTTTCATTTGGATTTGTAAGTGGTTGATTGTGTTGTCGCAGTCCTTGATGATTGCGATGAGCTCCGATTTGGAGCATTCTTTTAAGTGTTTGTAAGTTCGGCTCATTGTGCGCCTCCTTTCGTTTAATGTTTATGTTGTTTTTTTTGGATTCCCGAATTGTTAAGGTTGCCGATGTTCCCGAGGCCGCTTTAATCGTTGCGCGCCTGCGTGGCTTCTCGGACGGGTTTCGATTCTGATCAATCCATCGAAGCCCCTGTAAAAAAGCCACTCTTGCGAGTGGCTTGCGTTTTTGCTTGAATATTGTGCGTCGTTTGACTTTTTCTTTTATACATTGTGCGACATTTTGGATTCAGAGCTTTGACGGCTGTCCACTCGTCTTTTTGTGATTTTCTGGTTGTTATTTTGCTCAGGTTTTTGCGTTCCCTGTTAGTATCCATACTATCACAGCGGCCCTGATTTGTCAATATGCTTTCGCTTAAAAAATGCCGATTTTTAGGCGCTTTTTCGGCCTCTCGATGTATTCGCGCGCCGGGTCCAAGTATTCATCCGGGATCGTCGGCGGGAATGGGCTCAGGCTGAATATCCAGCGGCCGTGGCGGGGAAGTCGTTCGATCGCCATGGCCAGGGCTGAATCAATGGTCACTTCCCTGCCTGTTGGTGTTCGGATTATGTTCGGCTTTTCAAAGTTCGCCCATGTTAGCATCATGACGCGCGGGATGGGCAGGCGCGTCGCCTGGGCTGTCTTTTTAATGATTTCGTTGCGCCATTCTTGATCGCTGGCGCTCATGATGTAGTATTCTTGATTCATTTTCCTTTCTCCTTTTCATTTGTCCTCCAGTTTATCTATTAGGGGGGTTTGCACCCATAATTTTGTTTTTTCGTCCCATTGGAGCGTAATTGCGCATGTTCGGGCGCATTCCTTGTCGTTTATCATTTTACACGTTTGGCCGCCATGCGTGCGGTTGTGGCGGCATCTCCGGCGATATGTGCGAACGAGCCGGGTGCCATCGGCGCGAATGTACCAAGCGGGGCGGGTTTGGCTTAAGAATTCCGGCGCGGGCCATTGTGGGAAGTAGTCCCGCGTGATGGCCAGGGGCGTTTTGCGGATGGTCAGGCGATTTAATGCCGTGGTCATTTCTTCCTTGGTGCGATGCCAGTTTCCGTCGTCGGCCTTGTAAAGGTAATAAGCCGGCAGGTCGCATTGGCTCTTTTCGATGCTCATTTCTGGCCGCCTTTCTTCTGCATAAAGGGCAGGGTCTTGCGGGCCTCTTTGAACATCTGGCTCACGCGGGCGCGTTCTTCATCGCTGTATTCATGCGCCGGCGGTAAGTCCGCGAATCCATTGACGGCGATGTATGACGGCAGGGGGCGATCATCCTCGAATCCCCTGCCCTGGCCGAATGGTCGCGCGGTGGTGTTGCGATTTTCCCATAGTTCCAGCCTCGGGAGTTTGCTGTATTTGCCCGTTAGTTCGCTCGGTGTGGCGATTTGTGGCGCGAATCGGTCACCGCTTCGGATTGCGGCGCCAACGCGGTTTATAAGCGCTTTGGTGCCGTCTGGGCCGTATTTGCGGAGCAGGTTGTATAATTGCCGGCGCTGGTTCTGTTGGCCTTTAATGTTGATGCCGGTTTCCGCTTGCCATTGCTCGATCAATCCATTGATGTCCTCGCGTCCATATTCCGCTTTTTTAATGTCCTGCGCGTCATCCGCGGCGGACTCGTCGCGTTTTAAGTTTTTCTTTTTACTTTCTTCTTTATTTTCTGTCCGCCATTTTTGGCTAGTCTGATTCGCCAATTTTGGCGCATCTGATTCGCCAATTTTGGCGAACCTCTCGAGGTCGATGGCGTAAACGTTCCCGCGTCCCGTGTTGGCCATGATTTTGATGTATCCCAGGCGGGTCAATTTCTGTTTCGATCGCTCGACGATGCGCTCGCTAAGGCCCAAGAATTCGGCCGCGCTGGCGTTGCTGGCGTAGTATCGCTCGAAGCTTGATATATATGCGAGCAGGATTTTATCCTGGGCGTTTATCTCCTTGTCGCCTAGGATGTCCTGCGTGATTACGACCCAGCGGCGGATTTCGCCCTGGTCGGTTGTGTAGTTTTGGTTCGTTGGTTCCATTTACCGCTCCCTGAATTTTGATTTATTTCAGGGGCTTCGCATAAAAAGCACCGCGCGTAATAATTGCGGGGTGCTTCTTCTTTCTGGATTGATCAGTGCCTTTATTTTATCTTTTTGGGTCCGTTTTGTCAATTTGGCGGTAAAAAGCCCCAATTTCTGGGGCTTTGTGCTCATTTTCTGAGCTTTTCGCGGAGGAAGTTGGCCTGGTGTTGCATGCATGCGTGGAATGGTTCCTCGTCACAGGCCGCTGCGAGCCATTCTGCGGCCTCCACGATGTCCATTTGGTCGATTGTGTCGATTTGGTCCTGGAAGGCCTGTAAAATGCTTAAAATGGCCTTTGCGGATGGTTTTGGGATGTCGTGGATGATGTGGTTGTGCAGTTCGTTGTGGATGTCGATGTCGAGCCAGAAGACGAAGTTGTCGCGCAATATCTTCGCGTAGCCGCGATTCCAATGGCGCCCTTGGAATAAAAGGTGCGCTAGTGGTGCCGGTTCTTGCCGGCCCTGTGCGTTCCGTGTCTGCGTTTCCTGCGGAATCTAGTCTTTTTGTTCATTCTTTGCCTCCCGCATGATGATCGTGCGATCGCCGCCAACGCTTTCGAGCGCGCTGATGATCGCCAGCATTTCTTCTTTGGTTCCGTTCGCCGTGATGGTGTTATCCCTGCGCCGGTATTTCTTGCCGTCTAATATGCTTGGGTCGAAGTCCCGGTCCAGGATGATTTCCAGGTACAATTCTGCCACCTCCTTTCTTGTGATGTGCCAGCGGTTGCTCTGGTTCGATTTTCTCCGCCGAACGTTCGCCATAAAAAAGCGCCCCTTTTGGGGTGCTTTGGCGGCCGCAATATTGGACAGCGCGGCCTCTGTCTTTATTGTATCATTTTTGACGCTGGCGCTCAACCTCTATAAACCAGCGCTTGTATTCCTCGACTTTATCGTGGACGTAAGAATTGCCGCCATTCTTTGCATATATGTCGAACTCATGCAGGATGTTCTGGTAATTGGTGGGCAGGTGGTTCTCTTGGTTGGCCATGTGGTCCTCCATGATCATTTGGAGGATGGCGTTCTTCGCGTCGTTCTTCTTCGCGGTGCGGGATTGGATGACGGCCGTGATGGCGGTCGTAAGGGTTGGGAATCCTGCCGTGATTAGCGCAATTATGACGGCCTCCGGCATTTTAGAGGGAATCCTTGCCGATGTTTTGCATTATCGTGATGTATCCGCTCGCGGCAAGGCCAACGACGGCGCCCATCAGCGGATTGATTGCGAATGGGAGGGCGACCAATGCGCCGGTGGCGCCTGATGCTGCGATGATGGCGGCGGCGCGCCAGTCCCTGTCGAATAAGCGCTTTATCAATTCGACGACGCCGGCGACCATGCCGAGCATGATGGCGGTCGTGATTGGGTCAATGTTGAATATGTCCATTTGGGTTTCTCCTTTATTTGATGACGATTATTTGGCCGGGGTAGATGAGGTTGGCGTTCTTGATGCCATTGTCGCGGACCAATTTGGCCACGGTGGTGCCGAATCTCGCCGCAATGGCGCTCAATGTGTCGCCGCGTTTTACGGTGTATTTCTTCGCGCTGGTGGTCTGGCCTCTTAATATCTCATTCACGCGCGCCTGGATGATGCCGTAATTGTAGCCGGCCTTTTCGAGCCTTTTCTTGCGGTCCTCGCCGTTTCCCCATTTGCCGGCGATTACCTCGCGGGCGATGTCGCTGGCGTCCTTTTTCGTGGTTGGCGGTGTGGCGTTGTGCCATGCTTTGAATCGGAAGGCTCCGAGGAATGTGTCCAGGCTGAAGTTTATCTTCGTGACCTTGGTGCGGATGATGCCCTGATTCTGTGATTGCAGTGTGATGGTCTTGCCCTTGGCTGGGATGCCCGCGATCATGCCAATGTGGCCATATGGGCCGGTATTTAGGACGACGATGTCGCCCAGGGTCAGGTTGTTCTTATTCGTGATCAACTCGAATTGTGCGCCCGCGTTCGCATTGCGTGCGCTTGCGATGTTCCAGCATCCGCGCGCTGCTCCGCTCCCGCCTGTCGATAAGGCGCGGCCCACCTGCTGGAGCCAGTAATAATCCATATAATCCCAACATTGGGCGCCATAGTATCCGTCCATGTCGTAAGTCTTGCCGAGCGTGTCGTTCAGAAACTGTCCGGCGCTTGACCATTTAGCCATTTGTGGCCTCCTTGTTTATCTGCGGCCATTCTATGGCTCCAACGGACGGCTCCCGCTATGCCCTGCGGGCAACCCTGGCGCCGTCGCATAATTCGCCCCAGCCCCATATGTTGCCCATGCCGTAATATGCCAGACCATTCGGGATCAATACTCCATCGCTGTAAACGGTCCCGCGGTCCCATACGACGACGTGGCCATCTGCGACGCCTGTGTCGATGTAAACGGGGACCTGGATGTATGCCGGCGGATTCTGGCCCGCATCGTGCAGGGTGCCGTTGGCGCGCTGTGCATTCATATCCGCGCGGGCGCTGGCATAGGTGCCGGTCTGGATTCCGAAGCCAAGGCGGCAGTTCATAAGGCACCATCCTGGCGCGGTCCCCATGTCGGCCAGGTTGAATGTGCGAACTTGCAGCCATTCGTCGCTCGGCGGATTGTATTCGTCGATGTCGTTCGTCTTGTTGAATCCATCAATCGCGATTATTGGGCGCGTGCTGTAAACGTTGAAGATGTCGTCGAAGGTGGTCAGGTCATTGGCATATAATTCGACGCGCTGGGTGTTCGTGCTGGCATCGTATGGCCATAGGCACCAATTCGAGCCATGGTTGAATGCCGTCACGGGCGCGTCTGTGCTTCCGGCATCGGCGTAGTGAATTATCCATGTATAAACGCCCGTGTATGTGCCGGCCGGCAGTAATCCTTGGGCCATGTAAAGGGTCGACGTGCCTGGCGTGGTCTGGGCGGTCTTCAAGTCCCGGATTTCTTGCGCCATTCTTGCGAGTTCTTCTTGCATCTTTTAATAGCTCCTGATTTGGCCGGACGATGTCGTGAAGTCGCCCGTTGATGTGATGTATATCGTGATCTGGATGTCTTTCGTTTCGCCCTTGGCCATGCCATTCTCGGCGCTGTTGGCGTCTGGCGTGCATAAAATGCCCAGGCCGCCATTTTGGGCCGTCCATGGGGTCAGGCGGATGTCGCGCTTGCCTCTTGCGCTGTATGATGGCTGTGCATATCCGATCAGCGGCTCGTTCGTGTTGTCTTTCGGCGTGATTTCAATCAAGCCCGAATATTGGCAAACGATAACGCCGGCGTCCGTGCGGTATAACTGGGCCGTGCAGGTGGCGCTTTTCGTGATGGTGTCCAATGTCAGCGAGCTTTTGCGTTTTACCGTCTTTAATGCCTCGATTTCGGCCTTTAATGTTTTCATGCGCTCCGCGAATGTCATGCGATTATCTCCTCTATTTGGGCCGAGCTGATGGCGTCGATGCGAATCGCGCCTGGCGTGTCTGTATAAACGAGGGCGTCGGCCCCGTATGGCTGGGGGATGATGGTCAGGCTCGGGCTTAGGGCCGGGATGGGCAGGTTGACGTGGGCCGTAATGATGGCGGGCGTCGGCTCGCCGTCGTATATGTGGATCTCGAAGCGGTGGTAGCCCTGGGAGGCGTTCTGCTTCGTGTATGTCTTGCGATAGAATCGTGTGGCTCCGAGGCCGCGCTGGTGCACCGTCTTCAAGTCGCGCGTTTCGCGTTCCATGGCCGTCAATTCGCGATCGAACGGGCTGGTCATGCGATGCGCTCCATGGTCGGCGTGATGGTTTCGCCGCCTGTGGCGCTTCGGCGGACTTCAATGATGTTTATGCGGAATTTGCCCGAGGTTTGGCCGGTCATGTCGGCGGAATTCTCGAGCCAGATTTGGTCGCCAATCCAGAGGCCATATTCGGCGGTTGGGCTTGGCGGTATTTGGCGGCCGTTTAATGTGATTTGTGGATTCCATTGGATCGCCTTGGCGATTGATAGGTCTGTTTCGGCTCGGGTGTTTAGTCTTTCTTGTCTGCTGATGCTCGAGTATTGGTTCAATTGCTCCACGTAGCCGAATTCCAGGACGGCATCCGTGTCCGTCGATTCTGCGATTGCGACCGTGCTCTTTTCTGGGTCGCTGGATGTTTCGCCCGCGCCCAGTGCGATGATGTGGGACGCGAATCCCTGGACCTCCTGGGCGTTGATGGTCATGGCGCTGTGGCCGTGCAGGGTGGCGGGGTAGGTAATTTGCCAGCCTGTGATGTTTCGCCCTTGCTGGTTCGTGATGTAATAACTCCGGTCGGGGTTGAATATAACATCGAATGGGCCCGCGCCGTCGACGTTGTCGGTCAGGTCCGTGATGGCCTCTTTCACGCTCTTGTAATTGTCGAAGGTGCGCTGGATGGTCGCCAATGCCTGGATGCTTCCGGCCGTGATGCCGAAGGGCTTCCCTGCGCCGTCCGCTTTGGATTCTGCGAAGTCGATCCATGTCTTTACCATTTGGCCCGCCGGCAGCGTCATGGTGGGCGTTGGGCGGATGTAAACGCCGGCCAATAGGTTCATGTATCCATCGAAGCGAAGCTGGAGGTCTGCGCTGTCGTTCTTGGGCTGGTATGCTGGCATGGTTGCCAGGAATCCGCCGACGATGTCCTCGCCGTTGCGGACGATTCTGGCATCCAATGCGTAGGGCTTGAGCATGTTCTGGATGCTGGTGTTGCGCTCGGCGCACCAATCCGCGAAGATGCGGTCGTTCAATGTGAAGTCGATTTCGTCCACGCCGCTATTCGTTCGGCATTTGCGCCAGGTCAGATTCTCGGCGATTTCCGAAACGTCGCCGATCAATGCCCCGTCGAGCCTCAGTTCGATGCGATAGGTCGCTTGATTCATTTTGTCCCTCCTTTATCCGACGATATTGTTCCAGCTTAATGTGGATGATTTGGTTGCGCCTGTGCCCACGTATGTCATGCGATTGGCGCCTGGGTCGATGCGAATCCAATCGCCCGAAACGAATGCGTAAACGTTCGCGCCGGCCAATGTGGCGGTCTGCTTGTCCATGTCGATTTCTAATGTCTGGCCTGCTGGCACGGTCCCCTGCCATGTGATGCTCTGGCCCGTTGTGATATTGGTCAGCGTCGGGTTCGTGGATGGCCCTGGCACGGTCCATAATGGGAAGGCCGAATCCAATCCGCTGGCCTCGATGATGGTCGCGCCTCCCGCCTCGCCGGATTCCCATACCAATCCGCCGCCGGGGCCAAGGGCGGTGTAATATTGCACGGTCATGGTTGGCTGGGCGTTGGGCGTCTCGTCCGTGATGTTGTTTTGGCCTGGGAATAATTTCAACCCTGCGGCGCTGTTCAACCCCTCCAATATCTCCTCGTTCGTGATTTCTGTCGTGGTTGGGGTTGCGAGGGCGTAATAGACGGACGGCAAGGCTGTGCCGAGCCATGTCTTGAAGTCTGCAAGGGATGTTATGCCTGATTGTGGATAGAATAGTGTCTCTGTCCGATATTGGAACACGATGCCATAGTTGTTCGTTGTTGATGATGTAAAATGCGACGACCGCACTCGGGTTGGGTGTCGTGCATCGTCTGTGAATACATATGAGCCGTCCAGTATCGTGTTCGCTCGGTAGAACCCTCCGCTCTGTTGCCATCCTGTCCACGTTTCGCTCCCATTCAGCACCACCTTCCCAATCTCTTTATGCAGCCACCACTTCCCATTCTCCTTGTATATTCTGTCCTGATATGCGCCGATTTTACAGAGTTCGATTGGCTCGAAGTATGGGGAATATGAGCTTGCGACGTCCCCTTTTTCGAGCTGTGGGTAGACAGTAACATTGTTGACGGTCGTGCCATTCGTGACTGCTACATAAACGATAAGGTCATTCAGATTAGTTGTGAATGTGGATGGGGTTTCGTTGTCCTGAACCTTGCCAATTGTCTGCCATACGTTGAACTGAGTGACAACGAGACTCACGCCTGTCTGTACCCCTTTACAACTGAGCGTGTATGTGCCGTTCAGATTCAGCATGTTGTCATACCCATTAGCGGAAGATTGGCTTACCCTCCATGTTGACGTGGCTGTCGCTGTGCCATTCAATGTGAAGCTCCCGTCGCCGTTATTCGTGCATGTGACGCCGTGGTATGTTGTCGTTGGCATCCTCGGCTCGATTAAGTTCTTGCCAAGGTTTATCTCGTGCGCTTGGCCCTTGTATGGCTCGAAGCTAGTGACCGCGCCCTTCTCGAATTGAAAAGTTCTCGTGATGGTCAACGGGTCGTTTCCCCAGTCCGTGGTCGTTACGGTCATGATTCCGATGTAGTAATCGTTGTTGCTCTTGTCGATTGTGACGGTTTTATTCCCTGTGATGGTGTCGATGTATTGCGTGCCGCTGCCGTCCTTTGGCCTGCGTTGGAGCTGCCCGATGAACCTCCGGTCGTGCCCATCTGATGATAAGGAGTAGGTCGCTCCATCCTCAAGCGTGTCTGTGATGTCGTGAACGGTCGCAATTTGTACATAGTTGGATGTCGGTTTCCCGCTTATCGTGATTGATCCGTCATCGTTGAGAGTGGCTGTGATGCCGTTATATGTTCCGCTTCTGAAATAGGTCACATAATCAAAAATGTTCTTCCCTGCCACCGTTACCATCTGCCGTCCTGTGACGGTCTGAACAGGAACAGGGGCGGATGGGGTCGGAGTGCCGTCTTGCTCGATGTTGCCCGTCATTTCGAACGATGCGATCGGGGCCTTTATGCTTTCGGGGTTCGTCATGGTCAGCATTTGGCCCGTGGCGGTCGCGATGTCTTTCCAGCCCATTTGGTCCGAAACGGCGCCAAGGTTGTCCCATACCAATCCGCCGGTGGCTGCGGTGCTGATGTTGATGTTGCGAATGTTCGAGAAGATTTCTTCGCCTTGTGCGTTCTCGGCATATTCGTAATAGTTCACGTCCTCGAAGTTCAGGGCCACGTGGTATTCTGGGAATCGTTGCCGAATCTCCGGCACGCTTGGCGCGTCCGTGATGTAGCCCTGCTTGCGCTGGATTGCGGTGCCGTCTGGGAATATATAAACGACCTTGTAATGGTGGCGCTTGCGGAAGAACATCAAGAATTCGCGCCGATGCTGTTCTATGGTCTGGCGGTTCGTGATTGGGTCGCCGATGTATCCGTCGAAGCTTTGGGGCGCGCCTCTGCGGACTTGGCCGGCCAGCATTTGGCCGTCTGAGCCTTGCAATTCGATCACGTCATTCGCGAATGTATTCGGCTGGAAGTGCTGGAGGCTGTCTTTGAAGTCGAACCAGCCATCCCCGAGGAGTAATCTCTCCCCGTCGTCGCGCTCGAATAATGCCAATATCCAGCATTTGGTTGTGATTTGGTCTAGGTTCATTTATGCGGCCCTCCTGATGCTCGTCATTAGCCTTTGGCCGATTTCGTCGGCGTCCAGGTTGCTGTTGATGTTGTTCGTCATGTATACCGTGACGCCTGCGGCCCCTCCGAGCCCCTGCTCTGCGAATTGGTCGGCGATGGCCTTGGCCAATGGCCCGGCCCACTCGGCGGTGTTGCGCTCTAATGGGATTACGGCCTCTTTCCCGGCTTCGCCGATGTTCGCGATGGTCGAGCCCGTGGTCACGCCACCTTTCGCCAAACGTGGCAGGTGGAATTCGTCCAATCTTCCCAGGTCGATGCCTGGCACGGCGTTGATGGTGTCAATCAATGCATTTATGGCGCGGACGGGTGTATTTATTACGCCCTCGATGAAGCCCAATATGCCATTTATTACGGCCTTGAATGCGCCGCCGACCACCTCCCCGATTTTGGTCCCCACGCTCTTGAATAGGCCCGTGATTTTCTTGAATATGTTGCCGAAGAATTCGGGGATGCTCGCGAACCAGTTCTTGATGTTCTCGATCGCTTGCCAGAATCCCTGCGCGAATTGGTCGATGGCCTCCATGGCCTTGGCTGCGAAGTCCCCGAAGAATGAGCCGATGGCGTTCCCCAGGCCCGTGAACCAGTTGCCGATGGCGTTCCCCATATTGGTCAGCATTTGGCTTAGCCATGGGCCCAATGATTGCCCGATTCTGTCCAAGAAAACGGTCACGAATCGAATGATGGCGCTAAAGAATGCGCCCAGGATTGTCGGGAGGTATGGGATGATTGCGATCAGCATCTGGGCCAAGCTGTCGGCCAATATGGGCGCGATTTCTGGCAGGGCTTCTGCGATTGCGATGAACACCTGCGTCGTGGCCGTCATCAATGGCGGAATGATTTCTTTTAATAATGGGCCCAGGCGGCTCGTGATGCTCTTGATCAGTTTGGGGAGGGCTTTTGCGATGCCTGCGATTGCCCGCTCTATGGCTGGCAGGGCGTTGCCCAATAGGCCGAGGTTCGCGGCCGAGCCGTCACCGAATATGCTCGTCACGACATCGTCGATGAGCTTTTCTATGTCTGCCGATCCGTCGGCCAACCCGCCGACGAGATTCTTCAATGATGCTTTTACCATTCCGAAGGAGCCCTGGATGGTCGTGCCGGCTTCTTTTGCGGTCGTGCCTGTGATGTCCATGCGCTCCTGGATTACGTGGATGGCCTGATATACGTCGCTCAGGTTCTTGATGTCATATTTGACCCCGCTGAATTTTTCGGCATCGGCGAGGAGCCGCTCCATTTCTGTCTTCGTCCCTCCATATCCCAATTTGAGATTATCGAGGAGCATGTATTGGCCTTTGCTGAATCCCGCGTAGGCGGTCTGGATGGAGGCCAGGTCTGTGCCCATTTTGTTGGCGTTGTCTGCCATGTCTTGGATCGCCATGTCTGCGATGCTGGCCGCTTTTTGTGTGTCGCCGCCAAGCGATTGGATGAGCGATGCTGCGAATCCCGTGGCGGTCTGCATGTAATCATTCAATGATAGCCCGGATGTTCGGAACGCGTTCTCGGCGTTGGCCATGACGATGTTCTGCGCGTCCATGAGCTTGTTGAATTCGCCGCGCACCGCGTCCACGCTCTTGCCGGTTTGCTTGGCATATTCTTCGACGTTTTCCGCGCCCTTTGCGCCGTATAAAGTTTGAACGCCGCCGAATAATTGCTCGAATTCGCCATATTGTTTGATCGCTTCGCCCGTGATGCCCTGGATGACGCCCTTGGTAACTTGGAAGCCAGCTAATATGCCGGCGGTGATTGCTTTCCCTGTCGTCTTTGCGGCCTCGCCTAGCTTTCCCAGTGTTTTCTCGATTGCCGGGACTTCTTTTTCTGCCGATGCCTTTAATGATTTGCCGTCAAAGTTCAGCTTGATGGTTGCTTCGCCAACTGTGGCCATTTACTGGGCTCCTTTCGCTCTTTTTTGTTGTTCTTTTAGGAATCTGATCGTGTTCTTTAATGGTTTCGGGGCGTTTTTGTGCTTTGTGGGGTGGTTTGCGCCCGCCATGGCTCCGACTACCGTATATTGGAGCGGAAGCCCCTCTGCGGTCGTTCTGGCGCGTTCTGCGGCGATGTATTTGAATAATTGGTCGGTCGTCATCAATGGCTGGCCATCCGCATCCCGTTCCATGGTTTTCCATGCCCTGTAAGTATGCCAGCCGAATCTCGCGAGGACCTCGGCCGCGAATGCGTCTATTTCGTCATATGGCCGGACGATTCGGCGCCCTCTCGCGTTGATTTCGTGCAATTCTTCGATTTTGCGCTCGGGCAGGAAGTCGGAAGCGCGAAAGACTTGCTCTTTATCCTTGAGCGATTCTCTCGCGGTCTGGAGTGTGATTTCGCGCTTCTTCATCCTGTCAGAACCCTTTAAACGTCTGCGTATGCGCCGGTGCTGGCGTTCAGGCGTTGCTTCTTGGTTGGGTCATTCTCGCCCATGCGGACGGTGTATTGTGGATAGCCGTCGGCGCTGTGGCGGGATGCGTTGTAGATGATTGGGTTCAATGCGAGCGTCACCTCTGGGGTTTCGCTGGTGCCGAATTCTAAGTCATCATCTAATGATGGGATGCAGCGCGTGATTTCCACGTCTGCGGCGCTCCCGTCGTCGCATACGCCCTGCAAGATGACGCTGTAATAGCTGCCATCCCCGCAGGCGCTGGTGTCTTCGCCGAATAGAATCTGGCCGGCATTCGGGTCCGCGCCCGTGTATGATGCGGCGGTCCATTTCTGGAGTGCTTGGCCAAGAATCTTGTAATTGTCCATGAGGAACGTGATCGATGCCGCTAAGGCGTCGAATGTGCCCTCGATTGGGGTTTCAACGGTGCCCTGTTGGCTGGCGCGTGATGTCTTGCGCGGTGCTACGTTCACGGACGCGACGGTATCCTGGCCGAGGTCGTCCTTGTCGATGACGAACGTCGTCCATGTTCCGCCGGATGTGGCCTTTTTGCGGAATATCACGCGGCGCATTTGCGTTATGTTGAGGACCATTTTGTTCTCCTTGTTATTGGTTGATGTCGTAGGTCACGTCCATCGATGCCATCTTGATCAGCAGGCCGTTCGTGGTCGCGCCCATATTCTGGGGCGTGGTCGTGGGGCGGATTCTGATGTTTCTAAAGCTGTAACTGATGCCGCCAACGGTTCCGCTCAGCTCGCATATGGTCGAATTGGTGCGCATCCAATCCATGATGGTCTTTTGGATGCTTTCGGCCTTGGCGCGGTTGCTATATGCGACATAAACGTCGATGGTGGTGTGCTGATTGATTCCGCGGGGTGTATTCGTTGCCGAGCCTCCCCTGGTAACGAGCCAGGTGCCCTCGGCATATTTGCCGTCCTTTTGCAGGGGCAGTTCTTCGTTGAAGAAGTCCTGGTCGGCCGTCAATCCGGCGACCGCTTCGGCGGCCATCTGTTTGAATAGTGCGATTGTGATCATTTGGTAATTCCTCCGAAGTATTTCTTCATGAAGTCGCCGCTCATCGTCGATTGCATGGCGTTGCGCATGTAGTGCTCTGTTGCTGGGTCGCGGTTCGGCCCGTCCTCGCGTTTCTGGGCGTAGTCGATGCGCTTCGGGCCTCGGGTGGATTGGGCGACGGTTCCGCCGGCCTTGATATAAACGACGAATCCGTCCTCCTCGACGCGAATGCTATTTGAAAGGGCTCCCGTTAGGTAGGGGGCGTTCAGCCTTGCCTGGGTGCGGATGTCTTGCGCCATGTCGAATATTCCCAGCAGGGTGTTGCGCTCGATGTCTTTCAATGCCTGGCCGCTCCATTTGAAACTTACGGAGGGGTTAGGCATTGTTGGCTCCGATTTGGCGGATTTTGAGCTCTATGTGCTCGATTTGGCCGTTGTCCTGGTTCTTGCCGATTCCCGCGTCTAATATCTCCCACGTGCGATTCTGGGGGTCCGTGATGGCATATCCAGCGACCAATGCGCTGGTGTCCGTGGTTGGCATTTCTTCGGGCTTGGCATATATCAAAGTGTCGGCATATAATCCGGCCGCGTTCGGGGCCTGGTTGGCGTCGCTGGAGCTTCCCTCGTCGATGATGATGGCGATGCTCTCAGCGTTGCTGATCGTGTTCCCTGTGATGCTCGAATATGTAATGGCGCCGATTTTCCAGCCTTGCTCGATTGCGTTCGGGAATGCATCGAAGACGGTCATTTATATCCTCCCGCAGCAGTAGTGGGCGTCGCCCTCGACGGCGTATGCCTTGCCGCAGTTGCTGTATGCGTCGATGATGTCCTGGTATTGGCTCGCGATGCTTGCGAAAGCGTTGGCGGCATCAGTTGTCTTAAAGTTGATGGTAAAATTGCGGACGTGTTTGGATTCTATCTTCTCCGCGCCGGCGGCGTTTTCGATGGTCGCGGCGATGAAGTTCGCCAGGAGCATTTTTAAGTCGTCGGCTGGTGCGGTTGGGAATCCATTCGGAAGGCAGAGGAATGACGCCAGGCGCGATTCTGCGACCGCCACGAGGCGATTCCAATCTTCCGCGCTGTATGCGCTCGCGTCTGCGCCTGTAAAAAGCTTATATTCGTCTTGCGTCATTTCTCGATTCCTTTCGTGTTTTGTTGTTAGGCGGTCAATGTGATCGCGACGGCAGATTTCTTGGCAGCCAATGAACCGAAGCGTGGGGTTTCATCTAGTAAGATGTCGGTGTTGTTGCTGGTGTCGAAGTCTGGGCGGACGCGGATGCCTTGTTCGCCGCCGTGGATGTAAGCGTTATTGACCAATAGGATTGCGTCCTCGGTTTCGCCATCCATCCATGATGGGGTGTAGACGCGCTCAACGCCGAGGATGTCCTCGATGCGTGCGCCTGGGGCGACTAAATATTGGCCGTTTGCTTTGGCCTGGAGCATGCTCGTGATGACGCTGGATTTCGCGATGAGGATTTGTGCGCCCTCTGTGCGGATCAATCCCTTTGCGCCGACCACGCCGTCGTATAGATTGCCGCCGGCTGCGGTTGCGTATTCATCGGCCAAGGCATTCTGGGCGGCGCAGTCTGCTGCGACGCTGTAAAAGCCGCGGGTGCCGTCGAACATGCGAAGGTCTGGGGTGCCTGCGCTGCGGCCATCGCCAACGATTGCTGCGCGCTCGATTTCGGCAATGATTGCATCGACTAATTCCTGGGAGCGGAAGTCGATTAGCCACGGGTTCTCGTATAATTCGGTGGCATCGAGGTCAAGGCGCTTGTATACCATCTTTACGAGTAGGTCGCGGACGGTGTCGGTCACGGCTTGGTTGGCTTTGGTGTCGCCTTTCTTGTGGCCAGCTGCGCGTGATTCTGATGCCAAGATATGAACGCGGAAGCTCTTGGCGCTTACCCAGCGGAAGTGGCTGATGATGCCGTCGCTCTTTTCGAGGCCGTCAACGAAGTATTGGTCGACCGGTGCTGGATTCGGGAGGCCTGTGATGCCGTCTAGGCTCATGTGCTTGGATGCCTCTGCTCTCCATAAGTTGTCGAATGTTGCGCCCATGCGGCCGGCTCTCTTGAGTGTATCCGCGAAGGCTTTGTGGCCGGCTTCGCTGTGGAGCCAGTCGTTGGTCGTGATTGCTTCTTGTTTCACGGTGTCTTTCTCCTTGATTACTAGGAACGGCATGCCGTCCTTGGTTTCTTCTTTGGATTCTTCTTCCTTTGCTTCCTCAGCTTCTTCGGCCTTTGGAGCTTCCTCTTTGGTCGCTTCCTCGGCTTCTGGTGCTTCGTCTGCTGTTGGCTCGGTTTCGTCCTCTGGAACGTCTGCCGTGAAGCGGTTGATGACTTCGGCCATCTCGCGCTGCATTGCTTCGCGCTCGTCAGGGGTCAATTCGTCGAGTTTTCTGGACATTGTTGAATCTCCTGTTGATTGGTGTTGATTGGTATCACTTGCGGCCTCGGCGCTCCCTTGAGCCTCTGCTTCGGTCGGTTTGTGATCGATTGTCTTGGCGCGCGGGTCGTTTCCGGTCAATACCATCGAGATCTCGCGCAATATCCCGATGGGTTCGTCGATGCTGTATCCGGTGCCGTAGTATCCATCCGGGAACCAGTCGGCGCCAATTGAATAGCTGGCGTCTTGGCTGATGGCGTAGGCGTGGTCGGCCAATTTGTCATTGTCTGCGAAGTACATGCGGGCATGGAGGCCGTCTTTTTCGAGCCATACGCGGCAGGAGCCGAATTGTTTCTCGATTGATGGCACCAGGGCCGCTTCGCCGTCTGGGCCCAGCTTGAATTCGCCATGGTCGGCTTGGGCTTTCACGCTATATTCTTCGGTCTGTTTCTCCGGGTCGGGATTTAGGTCGGCGATTTTGAATAGCTTGCCGTCGTATCCCATCACGTAGAGGTTGTTGATGTCGCGAATCTCGCCCGATTCCATGACGTCGCCGCTATTGGCGAGGATGTTGCGGAATCTCCGCGCGTTCGCTGGCTTCGCGTCTGTCGTGATGAGCTTCGCTCTGATTTGCTTATTCATGCCTTTTTTGTATGGCTCCAACGGAGGGCGTTTTATTCGCCATCCCCGAAGTTGCTGTTCCAGTAAAGTTGCGGGAGCCAGAAGATTCTGTTGCGCGTGTTGGCGCTTACGACCTCGTTGCCGCTGTTCCAGTTGTTGCCGAATGGCGCGATGTATATCTGGCCATTGGTGCCGACGTATATCTGAACCGCGAAGAGGTTCCCGGCATCCATGTAGCCCGTGTTCGTCTTGTTATATCCCAATGTGCCGAATGCGCCGTAGCCGGCTGGGGCGATCAAGTATGCGGATGATGGGGCGGTGTTCAGATATAATCCCGTCGCGAATCCGTAGGCATTGGATGCTCCTGGGATGGCGGTCTTCGCGAAGCTGCTGGTGTTCAGGTTTATGGCGCTGGTGGTGTTGTTGTCAAAGTAAAATTGGCCATAAAACTTGAAAAGGCTGCCGTCCGAATTCTGGGCCAGGGTGACGGTGGCTGTTCTGTTGCCGTTGAATGTCAGCGTCTTGGTCTGGATGTCGTTCAGGTTTAATTGGGCGATTACGGCCTGCAATGCGCTATTCTTCGCACTTGGGCCTGCTGATATAACGCCCGCGCCGATGGTGGTCACGCCCTGGCCAACCGTGATGTTTGCCAATATCACGTAGTATGCGGTAGCGCCGGTTGAGCCGTCGGCCGTGATGGCGGTGCGGATTTGGTTCTCGGTCGGGGCCACGGGGCTGCCGGATGCGGTTCCCTTGACCGTAATCAATCCAACGGCTGGGGCGTAGTCCACGTCTGTGGATTGGGCTGCGGCTGGGTTTTCGACATATGCGACGATGCTGTCGATGCGGTTCCCGGTGGCTGGTGCGCCTGATATGGTCACGTCAATCGGCAGGCCGCTGCGGTTGTTGATGGTCGTGCGGTTCCCCGCGTTATCTTCGGCGATGGCCACGTCCCGATCGGTGCCATTGCCGCCGATTTGGACCGTCATGCCCGATTTTGGCGTGCATGCCCATCCGCTCGCGATTCCCCGCGAATATAGGGCCAGGTTGTCGTTGAATGCGTTCGGGCTGGTGCGTCCGCCGAATCCCGCATTTGTGCCGACGGCATTATTTGGATTTGTCATTTTTTTGCTCCTGTTTAATGGTTCGAATGTAGTCTTTGAAGTTGGTCACGGTCATGCGAATGCGCACGCGATTCTTGCATCCGTTGCAATTCAGCACGGCATCGATGCTTTGTTCCGTGTCGCCGAGGATGCGCCCGCAATTTGGGCAGCTGATGCGAACGCCTGCCATTTATTCCGCCTCCCTGATCAATTTGGCGGTGTAAAAGCAGCGGCAGTTGACGTGGGCGCTTGGGATGGTGCCGTTGTCGTTCCATTCGTCCTGTGTCCATGCGAAGGTGTCCGTCCCGGTGTAGTCGTCGGGGTCGGCTCCATCTGGTGCTTCGCCCACGATTTTCCCGTTGATCAATTTCGTCCCCAATGCCAAGCGAATCTGGTCGGCGTATTTCTGGCCCAGCATGGTCTTTTGGCCATCCATGGCCGCGCATGTGTCGCATGTTTTGGAATCCTTGCGGGCGTGCCAGGTCAATTCGAGGGTCAGGTTGTATCTCTCGGCGATGCGCTGGTCTAATTCGAGCGAGCCGCTCTTGAATGCGTAGACGGTTTCGTTCCGGGCGATTGTGGCCGCGCGCCCCTCGGGGATGATGGCCGCCAATTTCTCGCGGATTTCTTCCGCTGTCATTGGCTCGTCGGTATCTAATACCGCGCGCATCAATGTCCGGGTGTGCTGCTCGTATCCTGCGACGATCTGGTTGCTGCGCTCGTGTAATCGTTGGCCCAATTCTTCCGAGATTTGGTTGCCGCCGGTCTTGATGATGTTGCGGATGCTTTCCTCGGTTTCGTCATCGACTAATTGGGCGATCATTTCGAGCGCTTCTTCGCCTCCGCGGTTGGCCTCGTCCTCGATCAATTCGTAGATTTCGTTCTGGATTTCCTCTAAGTCTAGGGTCGGGTCTTCTGCGAATATGGCGCGGGCCAATGACATCAATTTGTCGAAGATTTTCTTTTCGGTCTTTTCTTCGTCCGTGAATGGCTGGTAGTAATCCTCTGTGTGGTTGTGGCAGTGGTGCTGGCCTGTGTGGGAGCGTTGGAGTGTGCTTTTGGCTTCGTCTTTTTGTTTTGCCGCCGTTTCAATCCCTGCGAGGGCAG
>Ga0326513_10000672_pt1 | contig 29119 bp, 46 predicted proteins | sample 2_2465_0518_D_FD_203654 | JGI IMG/M metagenome (GOLD analysis project Ga0326513, IMG submission 203654) | Bovine rumen microbial communities from UC Davis, California, United States - 2_2465_0518 | ecosystem: Host-associated > Mammals > Digestive system > Stomach > Rumen | place: USA...
CAGGCAATAAAAGAAGGCTATGAAAGCCTTATTAAATTCAATTGGAGGTAATTATTATGGAAAAGAAGTTTGAAATATTTGTTGAAGACATTGGTGATTGGTCTGTGGGGATTTGTTCAGAAGTTGTATTGAAAGCCGAGTTGTCTGAAAACATGATAAACCAGCTCAAAGAAGATAAAACGTTGGATGAGTTTGAAACAAAATTGCAGGCACTTGTTGAAGAATTTTATGCTCCAGAAATAAAATACAGAACCTTCAACAATGAAGACATACTAGCTGAAGCAAAATATTATGAGGAGGAAATTATGAAGGAAGAAAAAAAAGTTAGACATTTTGGCGATGATTTCGGGATTTGGCAGAATCAAATATAAATATAAACCATTTTGGGAGGGGAAACATGACATACGCTGAACTTATGGAAAAGAGCGACAATGCGTGTAAAAAAGCCCTGCAATATTACAGCAAGGGCGACAAGGAAATGAGTGCGTTTTGGAAAAATGCAAGCATTGGTTTCAAAATCAAGGCTAGGGAAATGCTTATGGAATAATTACCATTAGAAATTGCAAGGTTGGACAAATTAAGTCCAGCCTTTTTATTTTTCCGTTTCAATTATTCTAGCAATCTTTTCACGGATTGTTTTCAGTTCATTGTTAACTACAGCCCTGCAAACACAAAGTGAATCCGCAATGAACCCTATGTCCTTCTTCTGCAAGTAGAACATTTTGAATATTTTTTCCTGTCTTTCCGAAAAAACTATTTGACCAGTAAGGTTGTCAATGTCCTTTTTGATTGCTTTTCTGAAAAAACTATTTATGCTTTTTATTATTTTTGACACTTTTTCTTCCAGTGCTTGACGCTATTTTGTTTTTATCGACTGTTGCCGAATAGTTATTGGAAATGTTTCTTTTTATTTTATCTTTGTCCTTCGGTGATATTTTTCTTGTAGCCTTGATTTTAACACCCATTCATCTACTCCAAGTCAAAAGTCCAGCATCTGTATTTAGCACCTGTATCAATACACCTTGCAATGTATCCAGATGATATTCTAGTGTATTCAACTGCCTCTTTCATACCGTTAAAATGTCTTGTTTCCTTTTTATCGTTGCATGAAAAATATCCTATAATTTTGTCATCATTATATCTTATGTTTAATTTTTTTGAATCCATTTTCAGTCCTTTTTTTCAATTATTTATAGTGATATTTTCGGCTTTAGAACTATTGTCATTCTTCATTTCAACGGAAGATGTAAATTCAGTATTTGAAATAAAATCAAAAATCTTTTCGGTATTGTCAATCGTGCAATCCTTGAGCAATTTCTGATTATACAAACTCAAACCAAATGAACCGATAATGACAACAAAAAGGGTAATGAAAAGCGATATTGAAATGAATTTCAGGAATTTACGCTGTTCCTTTACGTCCGACAAGATGTCTTCCAGTAAGGAAATGTGTGCATTTTTATCCGATTCAATCTGCTTTTTCAAATCCGTCATCTGTCGGCTTGATTCTTCAGCAATCTTCTTGCTGATTTCAATATCTACATTGTTCATACAATTTCCTTCTTGTTGTCAAGTTTTTCCTTTATTTCACGCAACCTTTCCTTTGATTCGGGATTGTTCAGCAAGGAATCGTCAATCAAGGCTGAAACCGCTGAACAAATCAGGTTGACAGCATTGTTAGTCTGTTCAACCTTGTCAATAAGTTCAAATTTTTCTTTTTTCTGGAAATCCTCAAAACCGTTCATCCTGTCCTCAAGTTCCTTCTGCTTTTCACCCAGTTGCTTTATTTTGTATATCTGAGCAAAAAACTTTCCAAAGAATCCTGAAAGGACACCCACGCAGGCAATACCAGCACAAATGGCTCCTATTGTAATGTTGTTGACTCCATCAGCGTCCACGGTGTATCTCCTTGAGCCTAAGAACTCCAAGAACATTGTCGAATGAACGTGTTTTGAATTTGGCTCCGTCCTGCTTGTATCCGTCCTGTTCAAATACAAGCAAATCATCATCGGTTATGCCAATGACAATTGCTACATGACCGTATGGATTTGAGCTTGTTCCGTTCCATACAATCACGTCACCAGTCCTTACTTGCCACGCTGAAAGAGCGTTGAAAAACTTTTTTTCACCTTCCATCTGATTGTATTTCAGAAATAAGTCCTTCGCACCCTGAACTCCTCCTGTATGTGGAATGTTCAGAACGTCCTTGCAATACTGACGGAAAAGGTCAACACATTGAGCACCATACGTACCGTCAAAATCAACCTTCTTTCCAATGTAAGTGTTAATAAATTCATCTAGTTTCATTTTCATACCCCCTATTATATAACCTTTTGTGAAAAAATAAAGCGTTATTCAACTGAAAACCGTAATTTTGTTCTTTTTTATGCCGTCCTCTTCCACATATGCACAGCCATGTTGTACGGAGTTACGTGGTCCGAGCTTCCGTAGATTGCATTACTATCGTGTGCGTCAAAATCAAAAGACCTAATTCCTGCATTATAGTCCTTTATTTCTGCTTGAGATGCATTAGTTTCATAGTTTCTTAGTGTGAAAGCACCTAAGCGAGATCCATCAGCAAAAGATGATGACTTCTCTCTTAGAGGAACTTGTCCTGTTATGTTAGGCAGTCCTTCTCCCTGAAGCTGTCCTACCTCTCCTGCATCACCTCCGGCATTTCTTATAAAAACTCCATCAGGCAATTTCTCCCATGTGCCACCGAAAAGGTTTGCTGGTGAAGTAGCATCAAAACTTTGATACAAAGAATTGATTTCATATGATTGCAAATTTACATTCAACCATTCTGAACCTGTCCACCATAATTTCATAGTTGAATTTGATTTTATGTAGGCAGTTGAATTTCCACCAAAAAATTTAAGTGATATTGTATGGGTGTTATTATTAGGATTGAAAAAAGTCACCGTTTGCCCTTGGTTCACTCCATCATTGAGAATTATTGCTAGTTCATTTGAACTTGTGAATGTATAAATTGTGTGGTAACTTGGTGACAACTGTCTGTTGGAAGACAAATTAAATTTGTCTTCCATAAATTTAGGGGAATCCCATTGACCATCCGCACGAAGAAAATTTATCACGCTGGCAGAATTTGCTTTTGGTACAAGTCCGTTATTGTTTGAGTTGAAAACGTTTGAATTGTTGGATTTGAGGATTTCAAAAACTTTGTTGGTAATTGTATTAAGTGTTGCGTCCTTAACATCAACGCTTTCTGAAATACCTTGTGAGGCATCCGCCTGTGTCCGCCTTATGAACGTTATCTCATCATTTTCATTAACGCTGTTTATTGTCGGCACGTCCTCATGGAGAGCATTGAGTGAGTTTTGTTTTGTGGTCTGTCCAGTACCACCTTGATTTATCGGCAATGTTCCTATGAGCCTTTTGACGTTTCGGTTAGTTTCAACTTGATTACTCAGATTGTTTATAATTGAATCAAGAATTTCCGTATTTTCATTCCAATGTGACAGATTGTATTGGTCTGCCAAATCAGGCTTGTTCATGTGATAATTTTCGCTGTACTGCATTTCTATACCTCACTATATTGACTCAATTCATCATAGGTGAATTGCTGTAACTGATTATATTTGAAATTTCGATTTAAATAAAGATAGGTATACTGAATGGAAAAAATCAGATACATATTTGACGGCACAATGTTTCTGACGTTCTTTTGAAAATTCAAATATATAATCGGATTGGTTGTGGCAATGTCAATTATGACCTTAAATTCATCAGGAATAATTTCAAAATTATAGTTCCCTTCACCCCATATGTTTTCCAAAATGCTTTGCAACCGCTGTTTAGTGAATGGTGGTTTGTAAAGCATTTTGTTCAGGCATTCATTTTTCCTTTCTTCAAGCATATATTCAGCATTAGGTATTATGTCCAATATTATTTCATAATTCTTGATGCCGTTTATATTGCTTGAGGAAATGAAATTGTTGTTGATGACGTTCTTTGTTTCAGTTTCAAACGTCATCATTTCTTCCTGCTGAATGCTGTACAGATTTTTAATTGTGTCATTATCCGCATAGATTTTAGGTGCAAACCTTTTAACATATTCAACCATTGATTATCACCTCACTTATGTATGGCAAATACTGTTCGCCTATAACGGGTTGGTCATTGTATACGACATCCGCATCAACATCATTTAAAAGTATGTTCGTAACGTTCAGCACCTGCGGACATTTCAATACTGCTTCTGAAATTCTAGCCCTGTAGATTGCCAGTGTTGAATCCTGTCCAAAACTTTTTCTTACTGAAATAAAATAGTTTTCAATCAACGTTTCTATTTCGGATTGAACGTTTCCAACGGTATAATTTTCTTCAAGTTCAACGTCAAACGATATTTTAATATTCTGCCGAACTGGGGTTGTTATGGTTACATAATGCCCAATAGGTGCAATTCCAATTCCCTGTCCTGTTGATTCTTCGGGGTCAATCTGCTCCTTTAGATTGCGTATGAATTCGGCTGTTATTGGATTGTATGAAGGATTAACAACAGAAAGTAAAACGGAACCATTCCGTTGCCATGCAGGAAACACCTTTGTATTTCCAACACCGTCAATTGCATTAACTTTTTCAATGTAATCAGCAATGTTTCCACCGAAGGCAGTTGTTCTGATTATTGACAAGGTTCTTGTCCTAAGTTCATCATCAGTTTCCCTGTTTTCTGCTGGCTTGTATGTTGAAGTTATGTTTGCGGTTATCAAATCCGAAATTGGAATTATTGGGAATATTGTTCCATGCGGTTCATTCCCATCAATACCATCCTGTTCGCATTCCAGTATGTTTAAATTGTTTATTTTTCCAATATATTTGAAAGTTAGTTTTGAATCGGGAACCATGAACCTGCTGTCTATGTCAATGTCCATGTCAATCAATATCTTGTTTTCATTTTCATCAAGAACAAAATCTCCATTTCCGTCAACCTGATATTTTTTGAATTCGCCAATTCTTAATGCTTTTGTTGCCTGAGTTCTTTCCACACCGTAATCATAAACACGTTTGTCAAGATTGTTTCCTGTTGCGGTCATCAAATATGTCTGTTCCTTAAGAATGTCCATCTTGACATAGGCTTCAGCCAATTCCATGCAGACTGGTGCCAATGTATCGTAAATTATCGAACCTGCCCTTTTGTCAATATTCTCCAAAAGTTCATTTGACAAGCATCTTTGAAGTATTTTTTCAAAGGTATTGTTTTCGCTGTATGACATCTTTTACTCCTTATGTAATGTTAAAATTGGTGTTCACTTCACCGTAAATTGTTGAAACCGTTAATGTTATCACGCAAGAATTTTCCTGCACGTCACTTTTTTCAATGCTGTCCACTATAACTCCAGTTATTCTGTCATCCTGCAATAATGCCTCCCTTATGGTGGATTCTATTCCTGCCTTAATGAATCCAATGTCCTTGCCAATGTACTGTTCCAATTCAATTCCATAGCTGTCATCGTATATTGGATTGGAATATCTTTCGGTTGATAATATGTGATATATCGCCTGCTTTACGGATTCAATGTTGCTTATTTTACCAGCAACATTTTTTTCATTCAATTTGTACGTCAAACTAGGTTGCCTGTACATATAGGTTTGCTGATTAGCGTCAATCATTGTTTCAGGTGTCATTCCTCTTCTATCCTCTCTGCAACATAATACATCTGATAATTGTTGAAAGCAAACATCAGAACCTTATCGCCAACTTTCAGCCTAGGGTAAATTTCCATTGTAACTGATTCCTCATAATCCGTATCTGGAAAATGAACATCCTGCGTTGAATGTTCGGGAATGATATGTTCATGTCCATTATCGCTAGGGGTGAACGTTGACAAATCAATTGTTTTTGTAACAGTACCTGCTCCACTGTTTGTGCTGACGGGTGAACCTGTTACATCAATTGACATTGAAAGACTTGCGCCACCCAAATCAATGTTGCTTTTGGTTTCCGTCTGCAATTCCCTTTCATCAATTCCCTTATCGTCATTGCGTGTTATTTTTTGCGTTTTTACGTCATACGTACCTGTTTTTTGCGGAACATCAGTTGCCACTCCTGCACTGATGTTTGTTGTTATTATGCCTTTTGTTTTTCCGCTTTCAAACGCATTAATTAAATGGGAATGTGGAATCGTTACTTTATGCGGTCTACACATCTGACCCAAAAACAAAAATTCCTCAGTTAAAACTATGTTGTTTCCAATGTCAATCTCAATAGGGTCAATTGCTTTTACTTCCCCAAAAATTAAATTATTTGGTTTGTTTGAGGTATCTGCAATTTTTCGCATTATTGTTAACAATTTGTTTCCAGCGTCCGTCATAATACCTCCCTCAACCTGTTGCTGGTTGCAACCTCTAGGCTCATCGTGTGCATATTGGCTCCATAGTGATGGGTCGCTGATAGGACATACACCATCTGTTCAACTCCCAATTTTGAAAGCCTTAACAAAAATCCATCACCTGCGTTAACACCGTTATATCCCAAAGCCTCAATTCTCAGTGATTTTGTTATCTGTGAACCTTCAAGCAATGAAAGTTCCACATATTCCTCTATCTGTTTTTTGGTTGCTTCATCGGCTTCCTTGTAATTGACTTTCAAGTTGACGATTTTTCTAAGCACACCCCATTTTTTTACTGATTCATCGTTTTGTTTTGAATATGAAATTATCTTGTTTGCCTTGTCCTTATCCTTTGTTTCAGATGTTTCCTTAACGGTGTCCATGAGAACCAATTGGTTGTAAGTGTCCTTGTCAATGTCCATTTCATATTCATAGCTTGTCAAAAGGGATTCATCACCAATTATAAGAGGTTCCAACTCAGGCTGTAAATTTTCATTAAATCTGTAATTTTCTTTTCCAGTCCATTGAGCTGTTCTTGCGAAATCTATTTTAGTTTTTCTAAATTTGACATTAGTTTCAATGTCATTCAGTTCCAAAGTACCAAAATTATCCCTGATAAAAAAATAACTGTTGTCCACAAGTGAAATTTCAGTTGGAGGTTGATTATCTGTTTCAGATTTTATTGTTAATATAATGCTGGACAAATCAACCCATCCATATACATTGCTTCCTTCGCTCCCATCTATGCCAATAAGATGATATGGATGTCTGTTTTGTTTTGCTATTTGCGTTATTTTTGCCTTGCCTTTTGTTCTGTTGATTGACTGGGGAATAGTATCACCTGAACTCGTGTACTGTTCCCCACCGATGTAGTCCACAATATCCCCAACCTTCAAGTCGCTTTCACTTTTTTCAACAACTTCGGGTTCCTTTTTTTCATAGAGTTTGGTGGTGTCCATGCAGTTTGTTTCATTTATTGCGTACTGTATGATATCAAAATCTGAAACATCATTGAAATGATGAGGATTCAGATTGTTTGCCTTGTTCAATAATTTTGCCTTGCCCAATAATCGATAGTTTTCAATTTTTTCAGAATCGCAAACCTTTTTGAATACGTCCGCTAGATTTTCATCCTTCATAAAATAATACCTATGATTCTGCAAATACCGCATTTGGTCATAGGCAGTTATTGAAAATATTTCACTGTTGTCAGTTTTGATTGTAAAAATATATCCATAAAAAACAGGAACCTCATCGCAATAAAATCTGACAAGATTTCCTATGCTCAACTTGAATCCACTGTTTCCAATGTCTTTTCTCATGTTGAAGGTTAATTTGCCTGGCTGTGACTGCAATGATGTTGAATATTCTATGTCGTAAACCAATTCAGAAACATCAAAGCCTTCGTTTATTTCACTGTTAAAAATCTGAACTATGTAATTCATATTTTTCACCTACAAATATCACGAATTGTTAATCCACGCATTGGGAATAATTATTTTTGTTCCCACTGGAATTTCAGCGGATTCCATCAAAACATCACCAAAGACTTCGGAATTTTCATCATACAACAATTTCCAGTTGTCAGTGCTACCAGTTATTTTTTTGGTTATGGATAGTAAAGTGTCTCCCTCAACAGTGCTGTATGGATTCTGATATGTTTTTTTGTTAATTTCAGCCCTTGTAATTCTGGGAATTTCAACGAGAACACAAAAATTATTATCTAGTGACGCTAATGATTCCCTTGCTATTTTCATGGATTGCAAAAATGATTTTGATTCCTTGACGTTGAGTTTTTTAGCACCATACGGTCTATACTCCTGCATGGAAAGCTCAAAATAAATGTCTTCTTCTTCACCTGCCTTAATCCAATGCTTGAAACTTTCACAAGTCACCTGCATTGATATGTCAAACCTTGTTACAATCAAAGTAGCTGGCTTTTTGCTTCTTTGCCATCTTTCCAGCCATGAAACATACATGAAACTAGGCACATAATTAACTTCTTGCCAAAAGAAGGAATTTATTGATATTTTTGCTAATTTCGGTGTGGTTGGAATACTAACCTGTCCAAGACCTTCAATTTCAACGGTTTCGGATTCAGATGGGATTTCCTTTGTCAAATTGTCTGGATTGATTGGAAATTTCAAAAATTCCCTGCCGTACTGCAATGATATGTATACGGGTATCAAACTGTCCTGTACATAAGTATTCATCGTTTCATCCCCTTAACTTGCCAATGAAGATGCTTGTGCATCTTCTACACTGGTGACAATAGTTTCCAAAACTTTATCCAAATCAGCATTGTTATTGACCGTAATACCTGCGATACGAACTTCTGGTGTAACATGAGAAAACTGTAGATTGAATTTTTCAGTTGCCCTTTTGGAAAGCAATTCCCTATAGTCATCAGCAATGTCAACTATGCTCTTGTCTGATACAATCAAAGCACCACTGCCATCAGTTTTCAATCTAGGTGAAGAATATCTTGCTGTTGATGTTGCTTTTGGTTTCATGCTGTTTTCCATTTCGGCAATAACAACGTCCAATTGATTCAACTGCTCCTGTGACAATGACTTCATTTCATATGTTAGTGTTCCTGAATATGGTCCCTCTTTCGCAACTGCATATCCTCCAGCACTTCGCATGGCTTTATATTCAGCAAGCTGATTCTGCAATATTTCCTTTTGACCTTGAGAAGTTCTTGCATATGCGTCAGCGATATTGTTTTCTATCTCTTCACCTCGACTTCGGGTTGCGTTAATTATTTCCATGAGCCTGTTCTGTTCTTCAAGCATTACATTTTCATTGCTAATCCATGCACAAGAATAATCCAGAAGATGGTTATATTCATCATAATTCATTTTAAGGGCTATGATTTGCTGAATTTCATAATCCATCAATTCACCTGAACTTCTCAATGAACTTTCCAATTCACTGACATTCATGTTTCGCCAATCGATGCCCTCAAGATTTTCAGAATAGCTCAAACATTCTTTGATTTGGTCAGCAACTTCATGCAGTTGATACCTATAAGCATCAACAGCTTCTTGATTGAACATTAGTTGGGTATCACTTTCATTTATTATTCCTTTAATGGTTTCAAGTTCAGTTTGAATTTCAGTTATATTTTCTGCCCACATTCTTGACTTTTCAGCAAGTTCATCCTCACCTTCACCAACATCTGGAATGAGATTGATTATAGCTGAAACACCCCCAGCTATTGCACCAACAGCAAGACTTATCCAACCAATCGGACCAGACATTGCCTGAATAATTCCCAATTGAGTTGCAACACCAACAAGACTAGGAATAACTGATGAAACAATAATGACACCAATGGCAGTCAAGGCTCCAACAATTACACCGCCCATCAATGCTTTCACAATTGGATTGGAATTAACAAAGTTCAAGAACTCAGTAAGTTTTTCCATGAAGAATATTTTTACTTCACCTGAAGCAAGTTTTATCATCTTCTGCAATGGAAGCAATGCTTGCCCCAATTGTTCCTTTACATCACCAACGGTGTTCGCCATGTTCTGCATCGCACCAAAATCATTGTTGCGGAGTGCTTCATTCATTTCACCTACATTGTCAGTAATTATTTTTGCAAGTGTTGAAGCACGTTCCATTTCGTTTCCAGTTTGAAGCAGTTGTTTTTCTTCTTCACTGAATATATAGCCCATTCTTGACAAAGCACCTGTTTGACCACTCAAAACCTTTCCCATCATGTCGGCTACAGACTGGAATGACCCAATAGATGCATTGTAACCATACTGCTGTGCTATGAGATTGTTCATTGCTGGAACAAGCGTTTCAATTGCTTTTTTGTTCGATGTGAATGAAGCCAGTTCCTGAGCCCCCTTCAAAATCATTTCATCACCATAAATTCCAACCTGTTGTTGGGCTGAAGCCAAATCTTTGATGGATTGAATCTCTTTGTCCGTGGAGTTCATTCTTTGTTTCATGATAGTTTCAAGTTTCAGTTCATTCTCAAACTGAACTTGATAGGTTGAAACACAAGCCTCAATTGCCATTTCAAGTTCATTAAATTTTGACTTTATGTTAGAAATAAGTTCGCTGGCTTGATTCATGGTAAGCAAGCCCGCTGTAAAATTGTTTAACCCCCCTGTTGCGTTACCAATATTGTTTCCAAGATTGTTTGATTCATTGGAAGCATTAGTGCATTCACTTTGAGTTTTATTCAATGCGGAATTCAATTCATTGAGTGAGCCAATTACTTTTTTTATTCCGTCTGAAACTTCATCCTTGAATCCAAAAACGGTATTTATTTTAGCCATGACACATCACCTCAAACTGTTTTTTTCCGCATTGATTCTTTCGTCTATACAAGCCATCACAAATGCCTTTTCTTTTCTTCCAAGATTGGCAAATTGCGATGGTGTCCAGTGGAAGTTGAGGACGGTGTACATACAGTAAGTTGCCTCACCGTCCTCTTTAATTAGTTTTTTGCGTTTTCAATCTCCATGTCGTATGAATCGAATCCGCTCAACTTCTGAATCCGTTCAACAATGTTTGCAACCGCACCAGCAGGGAATTTTTTGTTAATGAATTCTGAGGCTGAAAGACATCCTGCCTTTTTCAGAAATTCAGCATCCTTGAAATTAGGCTCAACAATACAAGATTCCAGAATCAGATTCTTGTATTTGCCTGAATCGAAAATCAGCTTGTTTCTTTTGACCTCGTTTGCCCTTCGCTGAAATTCATTGTGTTCCGTTTCGCTGATAGGTCTGACAACAATTTCAAGTTTTTTTCCATTAACTATCACTGGAATTGTTTCCTTGATTTCCATAACGTCATTAAGATTCAAAAATTCATCTAAAGCACTCATAATTCAACCTCCCAATTAGTTTTTGTTCAAATCCTTAAATTCATCAAGCATATCAATGTCACTGAACGTGAAATTCATTGACTGGTCAAGGAACTCAGCATCTGTATCAAGTTTGGCAACCTCGCTCTCATCAAGGTTCACTTCATACAGATTTACAGTCTGCCGTCCAATTCCGCTTGTTGGGTCTTCGTTGATGACCTGCAATGTAAAATACTGGTCCTTACCAGTTTTCGCGTATTCAATCATCATCTTTACGAATTTTGATGTTGCATAATGAATAACAAGGGTTCCTGTTCCGTTCCATCCTGTCGCCTTGTGCTGGGTTCCACGATAGCCAAGTGCCTTGAAATCACTCTTGTTTTTGGTTATCTTTGCTGAAATGTTTTTACATTCGGCGACCTGAACTGTTTCACCATTGATTGTAGCATACAATGCACCCTCTTTTCCTGAGATTGCGTCCTCAGCCTTCATGTATTTCCAGTTATCCATTTTTTACCCCTTATGAATTGACATTAACCGTCATGTAAAGTTTTTCCATTGCATCAACTGGTTTAACATACAGATTAACAACAACAGAATCCAAATCATTGCCCTGAACAACCGTAATGTCATCATTGCCCTTGAACTCCTGAATTGCGTTGATTCTCTGGAGTTCATTGCCGTACTGAATAACATCACCCTTAAACAATCCCCTTCCAGTATCATTATTGTCAACCTTGCCCATGTAGGAATTTTCCCATGTCATTTTGACGGTTGTTCCTATTTCGTCAAGCGTTCTAATGACCCTGTTTTTTGAGAAATTGTAATTCTTTTCTGAATCATAGGTATGCAGGGAATTTATATCCTGCTCAACCTTGATTGTTCCGTCAGAAGAACTTGAAAGAAGGAATTTTCCGTTTTCAAGGGCTGTCCTAATTTCGCTGTCGGTGAGTTCATTAACGATTGAAGTTGCACCTGTAATCTTTCTGGCTGTATTGCTTTCATTTACATTTGCACCTGCCGTCATACCAGCAACGATGGATGTAAATTCCTCTTTTGTGAACGTTACACCGTCAATAACCACACTGCTGATTGAATTGATGATGCCCTCGCAATCCGCACCATCATAATCGGCAACAACCGCCTGAACATAGCGTCCTTCGTCATCCCTCATTCTTTTAATGAAAGTCTGAATTGATGATTTGATTGAAGTATCTGAAGATGTACAAGCAAGCGTCTGCCACCTAGTCATTCCAAGCAGGGCAAGCATTGCTGGATAAGCTTCATTTTCGGTTGAAGTTCCGTCAGTTCCACCAGTCAAGGCAGTTCCAGCAGTTTCTTCGGTTGTACCTTCCTGAGCAATCTCAAAATCAACGTAATCATTTGAAACCAATTCACTTGCCTGAGAAATAATCTGCTTGTCTACAGATTCACCGTCAGCATAAGTTATGATTGTCCAAAGATTGTTTGAAGCATTCTGGGAAATTGTAATGAGAATCTTGTTGCCGAATGTCCCTGAATATTTTGCTGTAGCAACTATGTTTCCAATCGTTGCCGTTGCTTTGACTCCATTTGTGTTCATGCGGTAAACCAACGCTTTATAGCAATAGCTCAAAGCACCAGCAAGCAATTTGGATTCAGAATCAAATGCGGTGAATCCCACCTTTGCTTTTGATTTTCCGTCAAGCAATTCACTTGAAAACACCTCTATCAATTTTCCAGTTGCACCCCACTTCAAATTCAATGGGATTGCAATGATTCCTCTATCACCAACGGTCATTGATGATTTTGGAACCGCCTTGAAATTGATGTAGGCTCCTGGTCTTACCTTGTTCTGACTAAGCCATGTTCCACCTGACATTTTCTACTCCTTTTCCTTATGAAGCTGAAACTTCAATAAAATGTTTTTTGAACTCTTCAGCAGACCATATTGTGATGTAGTTCTTTGAATCCTTCACAATATAATTGTCCTTCTGAACCTGCAATTTCGTACCATCATTATTCGTGATAATTCCTGAAAGGATTCTGTTCTTAACTGAAAATGAAACGTCCTTCATTCCCAGCCAAATGTAGATTTCCTTCACATTATCAAAGGTAAACTGAATGGCAGTTACCGTTTCGGTGACGGTATTGTATTTAATTGCCATGTATTATAACCTCCATTTTATTTTGTTTTATTTGTTCCTCATCGGAAACAATTTTTGCCAAAATATCTATTGTAAAGGTAAAATGCAAAACTCCGTCAACCTTTTCGGTAGTCTTGTTTTTCACCCTTATTTTTTCATTTTCAAAATCTATTATATTGAAATTTTGCAAAAGTTTTAAGCTCATTTCATCAATATTTTGTTGCAATTTCAAATTGGTACTGGGGTCACTTGCTACACGGTATCTTATTTCCATGGAATATGACAATATGTGATAATCTCTCCGTTCCTCAGTATCAGTAATGCTGATTTGATAAATGAAAAAATGAGGATACAAAACATTCGTTTTTGCTTCCTTGTATACCGTAACATTCGGGAACAAATTAAGAAGTCTTTGAGCTATTGCCTGTTTTACATCTTCACTGTCAATTAACATTCAACCCTCCCGATTCACAAAATTTCTTGAACTCAGATTCATATCTGGCAGGCATTTGAGCCTGAATTTCATTCATGCTTATTGTTAGCATGAACCTTCCATCTTTCCAACCAACTTCAACGCTATGTCCTGGTCCACCCATAATTCTATGACCATATTCGACTTCGGTTGCGTATTCTGTCGGATTCAAAATCTCAATCCCAATGTCCTTCCCTTCAACAATTATTCTACCAATTTCCCAACTTCTTCTGAGCGTTCCACCCACATAATTTGGAATCCCCGTGCTTTCAGGTGTTCCAACTGGCGTTCTGGGTTTCGTTTTTGCAATGACCCTGTCCGCCATTTCAGTTAAAAATTCACGAAAAAATCTATCAAAATCACGTTCCATTATTTTTAAATTGTCCGTGAATTTTTGAACGTCAGAATAGTCAAAACTAAAACCCATTTCAGTCATACCATCCGCAGACATAGGAATTTAATTCCTGTTCACTGGGAACAAATTCCACCGCATTAAATGTTACCTTGCCCCCAATATTCTGAACTATTTCCGTTATCTGCACAAAAATATTTCTAGGTATTAAGACAAGTTTTACACCAGCCTTTATTTCAAGTGTTTTCCCATTGTCCTCGTGAATCCATTTTACATCATCACAAATGATTGTGTATACATCATCTGATTCCGTTATTGAATCCAAATCTATTTTTTTGTACTGATGCCAACCGTTTGCCAAATCCCCATCATCTGTCGTATACAATCCATTGACCAGAAATCTTGCCATAGTCGGCATTTCATTAACATTGTAATCGAAAACAATGATGTATTCATTGTCAGCAACACTAGGAATATAAACAATTGGTGATTCTTGATATTCACTGTTTACATAGCAACCATTGAATTGATACCCTTCGATTGATGGGGCTTTCATTGTGAAAGCATTTCCAATTTCAACTTTTTTTTCTATGCTGTCCTGTATGGGCAATTCATCGGAAAAATATTTAATCTTAATTGTTGCTGGATTTTTTGGAGGAACTGGAGTCGGTTCTTCGGATTCTGTGGCTGACATATCCATCAATACTTTTTGTCTGCCTTGAGACATTGCTGGATTTCCACATCTTCCGCTATAAACCTTCAACAGGTTTCCAGAATTGTCCATTCTTTTTGCAACAATAAAATCATTATTCCTAATGTCCACCCAATTAGGCAAATGAACCGTTATGCTTTGAATGATTGGTTTTGTGTCAACGCTTGCTGGGTCAGGATTATCCGTTGAATTGAATGATAAATGGCAGGAAATATTTGAATATACTTCCTGCAATTCACCACTCGCATCCCTTTTGATGTCGATGTAATCGGAATCCATATATTCTGATATTATGTTTCCAATTTGACCAAAATCAAATCCACTCATAGCCTATACAATTTCCTATAGCGGTTCAAAAGGGTTGTTTTTGCAACCTTGTCTGATGCCTGAGCCTGCAAGGAACCACTCTGTCCAAATGACACCGTTCTTCCATCTTCCGAAATGCTTGATACGTTTCCCACTACAGCACCAACTTTATTTTGATTGGTGTTTTCACGGTAGAGTTCCGCTGTCATTTGGCAGAGTACGCAATTTAAGGCGGACGGCAATTCTGAAATGTTGCAATAATTAAGAATTTCAGTCTGGGTTATCGTAAGATACACCTGAAGGATTTCGTCCAATTCGTTATTCTTAATCCCTAGCAATATTTTAACAGTTCCAAGAAAATCAAATTCCTGAATTTCATTGTCGTCCGCCATTTTTACCGTTCCTTCTTTAGTTTTTCAGCGTCCGTCTTTTTCCTGCCCCTTGTCTCGGACTTTTCATTATCCTCAACAGTTTCAGATTTTTCAACTTCCACCTTTACTTCTTCAACCTTGATAGCGGAAGAAGTTTTTAACGCTTTTTCTTCCGCTTCCCTTAAAATACGCTGTCTTGTATACTGACTAAGCATAAGCCCTCCAAATCAAAGGGTGTGGACAAGTTTTACCAAACCAATCTTCTTAATGTCAGCAACACGGTTCCAGTTAGTACCAACAGCAAGTTCGGCATCGCTAGGAGTAGGACCAGCAATGTTAGCACTTCCAATCCAAGAAATTCCCTTCGGATGAAGGACTTTTGCTTGACGGTTGAAAAGTACGTCTGTAGACATATCGGAAATGCGGTCAGTTTCAACTGGCGTGAGTGAAACTGGATTTCCCTGTCCACGCTGAATCGCTCCACGTGCAAGAAGATATGTCGTATATTTTGGGGTTGCTCCGCTTGTATCAACTGGAGCGGAATCATCGCAAATAACACGATAACCAAGATATGTCGGAATCTGAATCTTGCTTTCAGCTACAGGAATGAACTGAATTACATTCTGTTTCTGAAGTTCCGTAAAGGTTGCTGAGTGCATATAAATCATTGTGAGCAGGTCACTTGCGTCACCCATCTTCTGTTTAGCGTCAAGGACTGCATTTGCAGAAATTCCAGTTGAACTTCCGCTAGTAACATCATGCACAAGACCAGACATACCAGATGAAGCAAATACACCGTTAAGAATTGCCATGATGTTTGACTTTTCATCACGCACCCACCAATCCGCAACACGCTCGGCAATAGCCTTCATCGGGTCATCACCTGCAAGAGCACCAGCAAGTTCATGAGCACCCCAACCATTAGCACGAATGAGCAATGTCGCAAGTTCAGTCTTGCTTGTGATGTTGTTCACTGCAATTGGATTAGTGTCATCAAGAACCTGTGACTTTCCAGTAAGGTCATTCCACTTCGGCATAGTCAAAATTGTGCCACCACCCGTGATAAGCCGATTGAGTTCAGGATTGTTCTCAACTGCTCCTGCATACATGATTTCACTTTTCTCAGTCGTCTTGTCAATAACATACTGAGCAAAAAGGTCTGGCTGAACCACGTCAGAAATTTTGGTTGCTCCCATTGTATTCTCCTTAAATAAATTAGTTTACCATGATGGACCAACGCCATGAACCGCCATATATAATGAACGTGCCTTTTCACGGTCTGTCTTAATCAGTTCACCCTGTTTCGTAAGGTTCCCAGTCTTAAATGGATTTTCATCATTTGCAACTGATGCTGGATTGTTCAAAGGCTTTCCAGTGGGAACAGGATTGGCTTTTGGTTCTTCCACTTTCATAAAACTAAGCACCTGTTCAAGTGCCTGTTCAATTGTCGTATTTTCGTCAACAAGTCCTTTAGCCATTCTGACATATTTGTTTACATCATCTGACTTTTTACCTGTCAACTTGCTAAGTGCAACGATAATCGCATCTTTTTCTGCAATCTCGTTTTTGAGTGAATTCACTTCGTTGGTAAGATTTTCAAGATTTTTTGCCTGCTTTTCTGCCTCCGAAAGGGTGCTGTCATACGCTTCCTTGAACTTTGCCAGCTTGTCCTTTTCATCAGGTTTCAAACCAAGCAACGCAAGTAATTCCTTCTCAGCCTTGTTTTTGGCTGAATTGAGAATCCCTGCACTATGCTTGTCAAAATCCTCTTTTGAAGCAAATGTCTTATAAGGTGCATTGTTTTCTGCACTACCGTTTCCACCATTGTTTTCAGTTGCAGGTGTTTCAACTTTTGTTTCCACCGTCTTTTCAGTTGTAGGTGTTTCAACTCCCTGCTTTTCATCAGTTGGCATTTTTTACCCCTTTTTAGGTTATTTATTTACCTAGTATATAATTATAGTATAAAAAAGTAAAGTATTAAAAATATACTATACAAAAATACTAGAAAAAAAAATAAAAATATTTTTTATAAAATACTTGACATTTATTTTAATTTAGTTTATTATTGTTAGTATAAGCAAGCATTTAATTTTTGCTTGCTTATAAGGAGATAAATTATGGCAAAATATAACGTTACTTATTCATGTGGACACAAGGTGGTGGTTGAGCTGTTTGGAAAGGAAAAGGACAGGGAATCAAAAATCAGATGGATGGAAACATCAGGCTATTGCCCAGAATGTTACAAAACGTTGAAAAAAGCCGAAACGGAAAAAGTAAATTCCGAATGGACAATCCTTCCCGAAATCGAGGGTGTGTCCGAGAAGCAGGTTAATTATGCGAAGAGGTTGCGTCTGGATGTCGTGACCTCTCACACTAACGTGCCGTTTGACAAGTTGCAGTCAAAGGGTGCTGATTTTGTAAAATCCCAAATTCCAAATTTTAAAAATCAGCTTGAAAACGGTGATGATGAATTCAAAAAGAACTGGAAATATGTCACCTTGCTATGGGAGACCAATGCTGGAAAAATCATCGATTTGTGCAAATAAAAAAAAGGACGCTGAGAAAATGACAAAATTACATGACATAAGGGCTATCGTTAACGGCATCAACAGTGATAAAACCTTCAACATGACTGAGGGCATGGAAAGCATATTGCGGGCTTTCAAAATGAGGTCTGAAAGTATGGAACTGACTAAAGAGGATTATTTTTATGCTGGATATGTTCTCGCTAATCCTATCATACGTGACAACCTAATGAAATGGTACAAAGCTGAAATGAAAATTAGAATGAATTTATAGTCTGCGACCATTCCTTATAACTCATGGTGGATGGAACTTCATACCATTCACCAACACCGTCCTCCCTCGCTATCCTTTTAGATTCTTCAAACATTTTGTCTATTTCATCAGGTTCAAAATAGGCAACTGTTGTACACCTGCAATTCGGATGCATTGGAGGATAGTTGACAGCTTCAATCGCTTCTTTTCTAGGAAAATGGGAATTGTCAAGTTCACCGCAAATAGGACAGGTTCTTTCATCAAGTGTTGCGACAAACTGAATCTCATCAACTCCATGTTCCTTGTAACTTTCCATTGTCGCTGATTCCGTTATGTGTGCTGATTCCGTTATGCACAATCTTTCCGCATTATAAAAGCTAGTTTTGTAATTTTTCGCTATTTCTTTCGCCATTACGGACGGATTCTGCCCACGTGCCACACCCTGAAGAAACGTGTTTTCTATGTTCTGCAAAAGTTTGTTTTTGTCTTTCCAAATGCGGTCTGAATAGTTTTCACCCAGCCACCTTTCATTCACAAGGTATTCAATTTTCTTTTCAGGAATTTGGTCATATCCAACACTGAAACCCCTAGCCCTGTCTATGTCAAAACTGGAATATGAATGTATCTTTTTGCACAATTTTGAAAGTTCATCATTAAACTTTATTTCCTGTTTGAATCCCAAATCAATAAGATTGTATCTAAGTGAATTCTTTAATCCTTCCAACCTTGACATATAGGCTCTTGCTGATTGCAACCTTAATTCTTCCTTGTATTTACGCAACAACTCAGCATTGATTTTTCCGCTGTTGTCCTTTGCAAGTTTATCTACAAGGTTGTAATAATTGGCAATTTCAATTTTTGCTGATTTCAATTCATTGGGATTCAGTCTTTTTTGTACATCGGATATTGAAAGTCCGTTCATCCCTGCATACCTGCCATAAAAAGCATCAATTTCTTTCTGAATGTTTTTAAGCGAAATTTCATATAATCTTTTGCATTCGCTTTCAAGTATAGCTATGGACTTGTCACCCATGCTTAATTTGTTTTCTGTTCTGATTCTCCAATAGTCTTTACTGTTCATATTTTTATTTTAATATTTTTCTTCATAAAAATAAAGTTTCAAAAATGAAATATTTTAGGATTTTTCAAAATCCTTATATATAAATATATATAAATATATTCTAGTAGAATTTCTACTCATATATAAAGTAGTTTACTTTTATTTTTTTTTCAAATATTTTCTAAAAAGCTATTGACTTTACTTATTTTTAAAATAAAAAAAGGACTGTGATTGATTCCACAGCCCTTTTTCTCAATTAATTTTTATGTCATTCGTCTCTCCAATAAGACCATGTTTTGACCTTTGAAAGACCATATTTTTTTATATATGTTTCAAGCCTTTTTGTGAAAAGTTCAAGCTCCTTTTTGTATGCGTCAACAATTAAATTTCTGTCTTTGTCAGATACTGGGGCGTATTCTTTAAATTCTTTGTTGAAAATGTCTTTAGGCTCATTCCAATATCCAAAAGAAACAACTTTTTTCAAAACATTGTTTTTCTGATTTGTATAATGATTTGAAAAATAAAGCTCATTTCTTGTATCAGAATAGAAGTTTATGCAATCATTCAGGCTTTTGAGATTTTCTTCTTTGAAATAGTCAACAGACTTTTGTGCATAGTCTGCCATTTTGTTGGCTCTGTCAAAATCCTCTGTATCATATCTTGAGCATGAATAGCCAAAACAGAAATCCTTTTTTATATCCTCTTTTTCAATTTCAAGGAAAAAACCTTCTTCTGTCTTGAAAACTACGTCAGCTTCTTTCACGCAGAAATCAATCATGTGGTTGTTAGTTCCCCACACATCAGCCATAAGCATCTTGTATTGCTCTTTTAATTCCTTTTGTGTTTTTTTGTCAAACATAACTAAGTCTCCTGTTGCTTTAATTGATTATAATATATAGTAGTTTTTATTTTTTGTCAATAGGTTTTAAAAAAAATATAAATTTTTTTGACTAGTGTTTTGTATAGTGGTTTTCTGAAAAAAAATAAAAAAGACGATAAAAATTGAAGAAGTTGAAAAAATCTACAACAATTATTTTTAGGGGTTGAGGAAAATGAAAACTATGAACGAAACTTTAAAAACTGTTTGGATGCTTGAAACCAGAAAAATTGAATTTAAAAAGAAATAAAAGGGCTAGGCTATTTTAATTTGCCTAGCCCTGTTTCTGTCTACTCTTCCTTCTTCAGGAACAAGGAACAAATTTCAGCTATGGCGGTTCCAACAATACCAATTGAACCCACTATGGCTGGCGTACAATTAGGCTGAATGAAACTCACTATTGCACTGGCAATAGCACAAATTCCACCAGACACACCAACAATCAAGGCATAAACCTTTTTGCTCATTTTTCACCTCCGCAATACAACTGCTTGATTTGATTATAATTGTTTTCAGTTTCTTGAATTAAAATGCTGTATTCAGCAAGCCTTACAATCCAATCCTCTGAAACCATTACCGCACCATCTCTTCTTTCGCATCCATCCAATTTCGGAAACACTGGAAAAACCAATTCAGGAACAATTATTTTTTCAGTTATCTTTGTAGTCACGCAAGATGTTAATGGCATTGTCAATAGAATCACCGCTATGAAGTTCGTTAATTTTTTCATCCGCTTCCTTCCTGTTATCTGATTTTATCTTGTCCATGTCAACAAGTTTTTTTATTTCAGCATGGAGATTATTGTTTAGCTTTATTTCATCGTCCAAAAGGATTCTGAAATGCTTTACAGTGTTTCCCAATATGCAAATAACAAGAATACAAACAACAATCACAATTGACATAATAATTATAACGGTTTTCACATCACACCATCCTTCTTTTCGGTCCAGTTGTCCTTTATGATGTTGAAATCCATTGTCCCCAATGAGATAGCATAGGCGAATCCTGCAACCTGCCAAATCTCCGCTATTGTTGCATTGCCCATGATGCCAAACCACTTCAAAACACTCGCTATAACTGCCAAAACAACTATTGCAAGTTTGACCCATTTGCTGTAGTCCTTGTTTTTCATCCCTGCACATCCTCAAGGGTACAGTTACCCTCATTAAGTTCAATCAAAAGTCTCTGGGCAAGAATAAAGGCATAAGTTTCCATTGCATGATATTGAGCCTGCAACAGAACTGCCTTGTCATTGCCAATTTCGGACATAAACTTTTCGTCATCAATTTTTGTCTTTAGCTTGCGTAATCTTTCATTAAGTCCACTATGCTCCGAAATAAGACGCTTTACATAATCCCCCATGTTATTCCTCCGCCTTTACTTTATTTTCCTCAGCCTTTACTTTATTTTCCTCAGCCTTTTCTTCAGACTGGTATTCGCCACCATTTTCAATGTTTGTTCTTTGTGCAAAATTAAACAAGTCATTGCTTTGCGATTCCTTCTGCTCCTCATCAATCCTTTCAAGTTCCAGTTCAACATCCTGAACGACTGGATTAAACTCCAGCTGGGTTTTCTTTGAAACTCCAGTGCCAGCAAGTTTAACCGTATCTTCAATAAGTGCAGATTGATTTATCATCATGGAACGGTCAAGTTTGATTAACAATCTGTATTTTTGACATTCTTCAAAACTCCCTTTACCTGTCATTTCATACCACTTGTCAAAGAAATATTTTAGGTTGTCAATGAAATCCTGAAAATGTCTTTCCAGTCCGTCAACATAAGTATCCATATTCTGATAAAGCGATTTAATTACAAGCTGATTTGGATTTCCTCCAAACCTTACATCTTCATAGTCAACGCCATATCCAAACTTAATTATATCATGCCTTAAACTCTGCAACTTCTTTTCATGTGCATCTATTGCAGTTTGAGCCTGAATATAATTTGCGTCACCGTCCGTGTCGAGGGAAATTGTCCGTGTCATTTTTGCCAGTTCCCTTGCTTCAATTATGTCACGAACGTCTGGTGATATTCCCTTAATAACAAGCAACGGTTCAAGGTCATCAATAAGTCCGTCAACAGACTTGCTTGACAGTTCATCGTATGCGTCAATCTGTTCCTTCACGAATGAAAGCAATGTTTTTTCATCATCCGTTGCCTTCAAGCATACAAAAGGTATTTTGTCCCAGTTTATTTCCTTGTCACCTGCCGTCATGTGTGAATGTACGCTTGTTCCGTCCTCCTTCTGAGTTATTGGAATTTCACTGTACCCGTCATTCACGTCAAAAAGAATCCTTTCGTTATCGCTCCAGTATTCCGCATATTCCTCAAGAGTAGGGTTCATGGACGACTTGTATTTTTCAACCCTATAGTTATAAACAAGCCTGTCCAACCTTGTATGCTGTCTGTCCTGCCATATTGGATAAATTAAACTAGCTGGAACATCGCTCAACTGCAATTTTCCATTTTCATCAATCCAAACATAAGCCCATGAAATGCCGTGATTGATTGCCTGACCAGCGAGGATATAGGACTGCTTGAACAGCACGTCATCCATGAACTGCTTCCATGTTTTTGCGTATTCATTATCAGCAATGTTTATTTCTTCCTGTTCTTCCGTGGAAAACTTCGGAATGAACGTCTTTGAAAATCCATAGTCCTGTTTCTGCTGTACCAACATCCGCAAAAAACAGTTTTTTATTCTTGCATTGTTCGCATAGGGATTGTCATAAGGTTTTCTGTCCTTGTCATAATAAACACGCTTTTTCTGCTCAATCCTTTCGTTATGTCCGTTAAAATAATTGTCGGCTGAAATCATGCTCATTATCGCTGATGAATTTCTGTTTTTATTCACTATTATCTGAGCAACCAATGAAGGGCTCATGTCATCGCTGAACATTGTGTTCACGTTATTATTCTGTTCCATAGTAACCTCATTATAAATTATATTGTCTAAAAAAGTAAAGCATCTTACTAGACTCTAATTCCAAACTTCTGCAATTCCTCACAACCATAACGTAAGGCATCTGGTCCGTGGGAAAAGTCATGCTCTGGAACGTTTGTTATTTTGTCCGTCATCTTGTCCTTTGCCCATGCGTAATTAGACAATGCTTCTATCATGTGCTGACATTTCGGGTGAACTATTATTTCATAGTCCTGCAACTTTTGGATTCCTCCCAGTACGCTTCCGCTTCCCTTCCTTGCTCCCCTTATGCCGTTCAAGCCAAGCAACCTTAATTCATTTATTGTTCTAGGGTCCTCACTGTCAGCCCTAATTATGCTTTTTCCAAATCCAGCCGTAATGATTGTATTAGCTATCCTTCTGTTTTCCATAGTTGTTTCACAAAATTCATAGTACACGTATATTTTATATCGCTTTTTGTCCGCATAAGCACCGACAAAAAATGTCGGGTCATTGTATCCAAAGTCCATTCCGTTGCACGAAACAAAATTAGGCAATCCTCTGGAATCCTTTTCACCATAATGCTCTTGCAACAATTTATCTATGTCAAACTCCTCTTCCTTCCAGTTAGTATATATAAGACCTTCGCTGATACCCCATTCACCCAATCCCTCTATCTTATAGCGTTTTGGATTTTGAGTTTTCATTTTTTCAAATATTGCAATGTCATCTTCACCCAGAAACTCATTCATCATGTAATTTGTAGTCAGTGCAAGAGTATCATTATCTGAATTGTCGAAGAAACGTTTCTTAATCCATATCTTGTCGCTCCACGGGTTAAAAGTCAATGTAAACTGCTTGAAAAGTGGGGAAGGAATGTTTCCACGAATGGACATATCTATTTTGTTGAAATCTTCTTCACTTGTTACCTGAAACGCTTCCTCAAACCATACCCAGCATAAGTATCCGTCATCAACCGTAATGGACGTGATTGAATAAGGGTCATCAAGCCCTCTGAAAAGAATCTGCTGTCCACTGGGAATGTATGTTAATGTATGATTTCCTTTTGGTATTTTCCATAGATGCTGAACTCCCAGTTGCCTGATAGCCCAAATCAGCTGTGAACGTGTACTATTCCAATTAGTGTTCATGTAACGTCTTATTACCAGTACATAGGGTTTCAATCCGTATCTGTGATAGAACTCCATCATCATGTAAATGTACCACAATGCCGTAGTACACGACTTCTTGCTTCCTCGAGAACCCTTTACAACCCTATATCTTCCTGTGAAATGCCAAAACTGATTGTAGTTCTTTCCTACAATCTTCCGTAAACTTATTTTTTTCATACATCATCTTTTCCCAAATCATCCACAAAGGTTATGTTTTCATTATCTTCCTGTTTCCCTTGCTCTACACTAGCTATGTTGTTTATTCCCCTTGCCTCACGTTCCATGGTAATGGCAAGTTCATAGTACATGGGAATCATTTTGGGCAATATGTCCTGAGGATTCATGGACTTTAGCTTTTTCACCAGCATTTTCTGAATGTAAAGGCTCTGGTCTATGTGCCTTTTGTTCATTAGTGCTATTTCCTTTTCATTCTCAATCCTTGTCTGCTTGTCCATGTACTTGTCATATTCACTAGCCCTTTCCACCCAATGGTTCTTGGTGGACATTTTTTCAAGATTGGACTTTTGTTTTTGTGCTATTTCCGCTGTTTTCTTTATGGAACGTTCAGCACCCAAGTCCCTGTATATGCAGAAATACTTGTACTGCTTGTACGTTTCATTCTGTAGCTTGTCCCATGCGTCATCCATGCTTAAACGCTCCTCAACTCACATTTATGGTCGTAAATGTCATACAAAACGGATGACTTTAGGTATTTTTCCGTTTCCTTTTTGTTTAATTTCCGCATTATTTCATGCTTTTCGCTATTGCTGGAACATACAATCGTTATAGTATAATCATCCCTCCACATCTCAGGACTGCCGTGTTCGTCCTGATACTTTATGCTGTTTTCCATGCCCTGTTTTCTGTTTTCCCTAAAGTTGTCATAGAAATCATCACGTTCGTTCTTTATGTTTTCCCTTGCCGTTTTGCTTGCGTTTATAAAGTCCTTTGCTGAGGTTACGACTTCATTTGCTTCCTCACTGTCTCCAACATCTATCTTTATGTCCTCATCGAAGTTAAAAAGTGCGTTTATTTCACTTTCATCAAACCCAAATCCGTCAGTAAATGAAACGTCTGGGAAATTGTCCTTCAGTTCAGCAAGTATGTCATAGTCAAATTCACCCTGAGCGGACGGATTGTTCATAAATACGTTTGCTTCCACTTCCGTCTTTTCATCCAAGTCCACCAATGAAACCGTCAGGTCATAGTCGTTTTTTCGATTCAACTGGTCAAGACACTTCAACCTCTGATGTCCGCTAACCAATGTCATTGTATTTTTGTTTACTACCAGCGGAGCCAGCTGTCCTTTCCCTTCAGTAGCAAACCATTTCTTTAATTTTTTAAGCGAATTGTCACTTATTTTGCGTGGATTATAATCAGCTTCATGGATGTCACTTCTGTTGATTACCTTGATTTCAAAGTTTTCATATTTGTTTGCTCCCATTTTCTACTCCTTAAAGAACTCTATCTTTTTTATGCCTGCTTCCATAGCTGGAAACGTTTTTATTATTTTTTCATAATCACTGGGATACTGATTTTTTATGTACAGCAAAGCATCGTGGTCTGGCGTTGACAGGTCATGCTTAAAACCGTCATCATACTCCTTTCCCACTATCAAATGATTATGCTTGATGTATGAATCAATGTCCGCTTTTTTCCATTCAATTATTGGATAAAACCACTTGTATTTTTCATCCACACCATCGCAACTTCCCAGCTGAGCCCTTCTTGCAAAACTTTCACTTTTCCGCATTCCGCTTGCTATATATGGAGTATCCAATTCCCTCCTGCAACTGTCCATGATGTCCTTTTGCGTTATGCTTTTTCCTGTCAGATAACGCAAAGTAGTCCAGCACGGTTTACGAATGATTGTAATGTTGTATTTTTGTTCATAATACTTCAACAACCGTTCCTTATAAGACAAGTTAGGAACAAAATAAAAATACGCCACCTTCATTTCTCCTCGGTAGTGCTTCATCATTAAGTCAAGCATGACAACAGAATCCTTGCCAGTGCTGAATGACACCATACAAGGACTCTGTTGCTTGCAGATTAACTTAATGGCTGAGTAAATATTCGCCATTTTGTTATCTCCAATTCGTTGTTACATTAACTGTTTGCATTTCCACCGCTAGAAGTTGTCTGTCCACGACCCCTGATCAAAATGTTAGTAGAACTCATTGGATTTGTATCACGGAAATTTGCATAATACCTCTTTCTCATAAAATCACCTCCTCAAACAATATAATATAGTTTTAATTGTTTACGATATGACTGCAATCCCAGAGCCTCAATTTTCCATTCACATTCACATAAGGCTTGCTGAACAAAACAGGGTCTTCCAAAACCCAATGATAACAGTTCTTTTCAGCAAATGGGGATTTTGAATTTTTAACAATATCAATTAAATTAACTTTTCCAATAATTCGCCTTGCTTTTAACAAGTAATTATCCTTGTTTCCCCTAATGAAATTATCACATTCATCTTTATTGTACTTTATAGCGTCAAAATAATTCACGCCATAATGCTGTTCAAACGTTTCCCCATAATTTTCAATCGCATTGACAAAATTATACGCATATTTATATTTTTCCCACAAATTATTCTTTTTCAAATCTTCCTTTACATTCAATTCGTTGTTTTGGGAAACACCGTATCTACTGTATAATTCGTCTGCTAATTTCATTATTTCTTCATAACGCTTTTTAGGCATAAGATTAAAAACATCTAAGGACAGATAATCCAGTTTTCCGCTTGCATGAATGTACAAAGGTCCACGATAATCAGTTTTCCAGTTGCGGTTTTCCACATCCTTGAATCCAAAACAAATCTGATATGCGTATAACGTTTCAACGCTTAAACATCTCATCATCATTCCTCTATATGTGATTTTACGCTGTTTTTTTTATTTTTACAAGCATTTTAATTAAAAAAGTGTGCAATAATTAAGAAAATTGCACACTTTTCATTATTTTACGCCGTTTTTACTTATTTTCTATCTTTTTCCAGTTCAAATTTCCAATGCCCTTCACTTTCAAGAAAATATGCACGCCCAATTTCCGTTGTATCCATAATTTACTCCTTCCCAGTTTTTAAACAGAACTAGGGAAACTGGTTTTATATTTGTTTTTTAATTATCAAGTTGCAAGACTTCCATTGAAATTTTTCCATGAGTTAATTTCATTTTGAAAAATTATATTGGAAAGCTCTTTTGAAGATTCCGATATTTTCCTTTCGTTATCAACATATTTAAATTTTCCAAATCCACGGTATACGTAATGTGCATATGAATCATCCCTGAATTTCAACACAACTTGGTCTCCTGTCTGAGGGTACTTACTAACTCCAGAATTTGAAACTCTATCCACAATCTCCGCCATTTCGCCTTCTTTATTATTCTTTCTCTCAAAAGAACTTCTTAAATCAATTTTACTCCCGATAGGTTTAGTTACCATATCAATGATAACATTTTCATATCCATAGTCACGATTAAACTCTTTATACGTTTGAACAAGCATAATTTATCTCCTTTTGCAAGCACTAATTTTGTTTTTTTTGCTTGCTTATACTAACAATAATAAACTAAAATAAAATAAATGTCAAGTGATTTTTATAAAATATTTTTATTTTTTCTAGTATTTTTGTATAGTGTTTTATGGAATTATATATTAAAAAAAGCCCTTGCAATCTCAACGAAATCACAAGAGCAAAAGGAGATAGTTATGTATAACTTTTTTAATTATATTTTAAGTTCTTTTCTTATTATTTGTACTTCCTGTTCAGTTAATTCGCCACCATCATTTTTATTGAAATCAGCATAAGCATTGACAACTTCAACGTCAACACCCATGGAAGCAATCTGCAAACCAAATTTCCTTGCCTTTATTTGTGCCTCCCTCTCATTGTCAAACATTATGAAAACCTTGTCAAACCTGTCCTTAATTATGGCTATCTGCGACTGAGTTAATTCAGTCCCAAAACTGCAAAAAAATCCATCACCCAACCGCATAACGTCAAAAGCACCCTCCGTCAATACACCTGTTCTATCTTTACAGTTGTCCAAATTATATAAAATGCTTTTTGGGTCCACAACACTCTGCTCAATGGACAGGTTTTTATATCGTGGTATTTTCAATTCATGCTGCTGATGTTTGCTTAAAATACTTCTTCCAGTCCAGCTCACAATTTTATCATTCAATATCAATGGTATTATTATTCTATATTTCCAGTTGCCAGTCACTCCTCCGCCAACTACCTTATATTTTTCATGCAACAATTTTGGACTAAAATTGCGTTCCTTCAGATATTTTCTTTCCATCGGTGTAAATGTGTCAGTTGGAAGCGTGAGTTTTGTTGCCTTCGCTTGCTTTTTGTTTAAGGTATTCAGGATGCTGTTTCTGCCCTGATACTGTTGTATTAAATCATCTATTTCACTGAACGGTATGTTTACGGTTCTTGCAAGTGCCTGCCTAAAGTTATGTCCTCCACATTTCCAGCAATGGAAATAATCACCTGCGTTATTGAAACCACCATTGAAGGTTTTGTCATCGCAGAATGGACAAGTTATGTTAAACCCACCCCCGATTCACACGAGTATTATACTCAATTTTATAATCATTAAACAACTTTTCGAAGTTCATTATATTTTCTCCTTATGCCATAAAAACTGGCAACAATATTTCTATTCGTATTCAGTGAATCAAACTTAACAACAATTATCAGTTTCTTTGTGTACCTGCTGTATATCTTGTCAACAATCACACCATTACCAAAAACATCATGAACAACCTTGTCACCAATTTTATATAGTTC
>Ga0326513_10000673_pt1 | contig 29086 bp, 11 predicted proteins | sample 2_2465_0518_D_FD_203654 | JGI IMG/M metagenome (GOLD analysis project Ga0326513, IMG submission 203654) | Bovine rumen microbial communities from UC Davis, California, United States - 2_2465_0518 | ecosystem: Host-associated > Mammals > Digestive system > Stomach > Rumen | place: USA...
TTGGTCAGTTGAAAGCGAACGGAATGTTTCGTAGAATGAGGTTGCGAGGTATGGCTGGAGTTAGTCTTGAGTTTGGACTGAAAGCTATGGCACATAACATAAAAAAGATGGTACAAAATGTGTCTTAGTATACCTATAACAACTATTTTTGCTCGAAAAAACTATTAAAATGATGCGATAGGCTCTCTAATGGGAGCTTTTATTATATCCTGCGCTTGGAGGCAATAAAAATACCAACCCACATATAAGGGCTAACAATTTTTTATGTCGAATAAATAAAAAGAGACTATCTAACATTTTTGTTGTTAGACAGCCTCTTTTATGTTCAGGACAATGTAGTCAAGATAAGACAATGTAATCAATGAACATCAATATAATCAATGTAAGACAATTTTTCAACGCATCACACTCAATAATTATATTGAATGGATCAACGACTGAGACCTCTATTTATTAAGTTCCGAGATGGCACGATTGAGAGCATCATTGACTTTATTATAGACTTGATAGTACTCTTGCATTGACCATAAGTCGCGTGCTATAAGGGCTTTGAGTTGCAAATAAATATACGGTTCGGATTGTGCAAACTGCTGCTGGTCAAATTCTATCTCTGCCTCACCGGCACGGGTTATCATTTCGGTAACCAAACTTGTCGGAACCTCAAAACGTTCAATATATTTATCTATCGTCGGATATGCTTTAAGCATTTCTTGGCGATGTTCTTGTATGTAGTGAGTACATATCTTATTGACAATACCTTTGGCTACAACTTTTCGGTACCACAATGAGTAACGCAAAGTATCAGCCGGCACAAAGATGTCAGGCATGATGCCGCCACCGCCATAGACAACACGTTTTTTCACCAATGTTTGGTAGCGAAGCGAATCAGGAAAATGAATACTATCTGCCGAAACGAACTCGCCATGTTTATAGCGATTTTCCAAATCTTTCTGATAGTCAACACCTTTATATGGCTTTTGAATACAACGTCCTGACGGTGTATAATAACGCGAAGTAGTAAGCCTTATAGCCGAGCCATCGGGCATATCGAATTGGCGTTGCACAAGTCCTTTTCCAAATGTGCGGCGACCTATAATCATACCTCTATCCCAATCTTGAATTGCACCACTGACTATCTCGCTTGCCGAGGCTGAATACTCATCGGTTAGCACTACAACCGGTATTTTTTCCAATTCTCCACCACCTGTTGCAACTAAATTTTGGCGAGGCAAGTGCACACCTTCTGTATATACGACCAACATACCTTCCGACAATAATTCATTGGCTATATCAAAGGCTGATTTCAAATAACCACCACCATTACCTTGCAAGTCGATAATCAGTTTTGTTGCACCTTTTTTCTTCAGATAATGCCATTTGGTCATAAACTCCTCGTGAGTCTTGGCACCAAAACTATTGATTTTGATATATCCTATACGCTTGTCAACCATATATCCGGCATCAACGGTATAGATAGGAATACGGTCGCGAGTAATACTGAAATCGATGAGTTCTTTTTCGCCTTGACGCAGAATTTTTACGACAACTACACTACCTTTTGGTCCACGTAGCAGACGCTGAATAGTTTTGTTTTGAACCCCCACACCGGCTATGAGCGAATCCTCAACATATATAATCTTGTCACCGGGCATTACACCAACTTTTTCGGCAGGACAACCACTGATAGTCTGAACAACATTAAGCGTATCTTCAAGCACTTGAAACTGAATACCTATACCTTCAAAATTGCCGTCTAATTGTTCGTTAGCCTGCTTCAACTCTTCTGCCGGCAGATAGGCTGAATGAGGGTCTAAATTTTTGAGAACATCCTTGATTGCCTGTTCGGTAATAGAATGTAAATCAACAGTATCGACATACATAAAAGACACACTCTTCATCAAAGTGCTCATCTTAGCCATTTCAACAATGATATCAGCACTGACGGCAATAGAAATCAGAGATAAAAGTAGGAGTAAAACATGTTTTTTCATAACAGACATATTATTTGATTTGCAAAATTACAATTTTTTTTCTGAATATAGGGTAAAATGCACATTATATGCTATTTTTTTTGTAACTTTGCAAATTAAATACCAACAATTATGCGATTAGTTTTTGCTACCAATAATGTTCATAAATTAAACGAGGCTCGCGATATTCTGGGCAATAAGATTGAGATTATCAGTTTAAGCGACCTTGGTTGCCATGTGGATATACCGGAAACAGGCAATACCTTAGATGCCAATTCTCGTCAGAAAGCCGAATTTATATTCGAACATTATGGCGTAGATTGTTTTGCCGACGATACGGGTCTTGAGGTTGACGCTTTAGATGGTCGTCCGGGTGTTTACACTGCCCGATATGCTGGTGAGCCGGTAGATTTCCGTGCTAACCGACACAAGTTGCTGACCGAACTGCGTGACATAAATAATCGTGGAGCACATTTCCGTACAGTAGCCACGCTGATACTGAACGGGCAAGTCTATCAGTTTGAGGGCTGCGTCTTGGGCAGAATCAGTACAGAAGAATATGGTGACGGCGGTTTTGGCTACGACCCTATTTTTATACCTCAGGGCTACGACAAAACATTTGCCGAATTGCCATCGCAAATCAAGAACTCCATCAGCCATCGCTATAAGGCATTGAGCAAAATGAGAGATTTTCTATCAACACTAAAATAGAATAATACCTACAACAATGAAAAAGATAATATTACTTTTTGCTTCAGTCATATTTTGTATCCATCTTTTTGCTCAGTCGGCGATGGGCGAATGGAACTTGCACCTTGCGTATAGTGCAACCAATTTGATAGCCGTAAGTCCGACTCGCGTTTATGCGCGAAGCGGTGATGCTATGTTTTCTGTGCAGAAAGACAGTAAACTTGTGGAGTATTACAGCAAAATAGACTTGCTGACAGGTACAGCCATTGCACATATCGGCTTTGACAATACAACTAACACCTTAGTAGTAGTGTATAAAAATGGTCTGATTGATTTAATCAAAGACGATCAGACAAATAGTATTATTGACCTCTACAACAAGCAACTCAACGTTCAGAGCAAGGCACCTAACGACATAGCATTCAAAGATGGTCGGGCATATATGGCAATGCAATTTGGAATCGTGGTGTTGAATATATCCAAACAAGAGATTGCCGACACCTACTATATTGGTGCCAACGGAAGCAATGTCAACCTACTATCAATCAGTCTATCTGACGATACTATTGCCGCTATCAGTGCTACCGACCTTTATACAGCACCACTGAATAGTCCTAACTTATTGGATTTTTCAAACTGGACTATTACACCCGTTGGCGAAATAGGTACGCTAAAACAGATAGTGTATTTCAACAACCGCCTTGTTGCTTCTACATCGCAGGGATTATATATCCGCAATGGCAACACATGGGAACCTATAAGCGGATATGCCGACCTGACAATCAATCGTATTCGCGTTTACAACAACCTGTTAGTCAGTGCCAATGATGGACTACATGTTATCGACTCAGAGTTAAAGTCCACTCATATTCCGGTTTTAGCCCCCATATATGATGCCTACCAAGAGGGCACTCTCTTTTGGGTTGCGACAGGTGGACAAGGTATAGGTCATATCAACGGAGAAAACAACGCATACGCCACCTTTATTCCTGACGGTCCGGCAGTTAATATCCCTTACCGCATGACATTCTACGACGACGCACTATATGTGGTGCCCGGAGGTAGATGGGCAGAGCAATATCGCCGTCCGGGATATGTGATGATTTATAGCGACTACTGCTGGAAAAATATCTATACAGGTAATATAACTTCAGTCACCAACAAGCCTGCCACCGATTTTATGAACGTGGCTGTCATGCCGAGCAATAACAAGAAATTCTTCGTTACCTCATACGGTACCGGACTATACGAATTTGAAGGCTCTTCATTTGTTGAACATTATGATGTTGACAATAGTATCATAGGTGCTGCGGCTCCTAACGATCCATACAACTATACGCGCACGGATGGTGCAGTGTTTGATAAGGACGACAATCTGTTTTTTGTTGTTGCCGGTAATGTTGACTATTCAGTCATTACCCGTACTGCTTCAGGCGAATGGATAGGTCAGAACCTCTATAGTAACGGGTTGAGAATAATGTTTGAGACTCCGGGGGAGATTGTTATCGACCGACGCAATCCCAATTACAAATGGATTCCTTACACCCGTGTACAACCCGGTCTTATCCTTTGGGACAATAATGGAACAGTGCGCGATCCTTCAGACGATGTGGTTACATTCCATCGCTCATTCACTGACCAGAACAGCAATGTGCTAACCCCTGATGCTATCTATTGCATGGCACAAGATAGAGATGGTGTGATATGGCTCGGTACTGATTTAGGTCCTATTATCATACCGGCATCGACTAATTTCAAGACTTCCAACGCATGTCGCCGCATATTGCTTAATCGGGATGATGGGACAGGACTTGCCGACTACCTGCTTGACGGAGTACGCATCAACTGCATTGCTGTTGATGGTGGTAATCGCAAATGGGTCGGGACAGCGACTTCGGGTGTCTATCTGCTTTCAGAAGATGGAACTGAAACGATTGAACATTTCACCACAACCACCTCGCCTCTGATATCTGATGAGATATTGTCGCTTGCCATCGACAGCAAGACAGGTATAGTATATATCGGAACGGGCGGTGGCTTGATGTCGTATCAATCGGACGCTGCCGAGCCTCGTGACGGCTTTAATGATGTATATGCTTATCCTAATCCTGTAAGAGAAAACCATGATGGCAAAATAACTATAGCAGGTCTGATGGAAAACAGTACGGTCAAAATAGTTGATAGTGCCGGTCGATTAGTATATGAAACAACGAGTCAGGGTTCACTCGCCGTATGGGATGGCAACAACTCGCGCGGCGAAAGAGTGCCAAGCGGAGTATATATAGTGCTCGCCAATTCAGAGGACGGGTCGAAACATTCAACGACCAAAATACTGATTATGAATCGATAAATAACATAAAAACAATTATGAAAAAGATAGGTGCAGTTTTATTGTTCAGCCTGCTTATCACAACCTTGTATGGTCAAGCATGGGATGGAACAAGTATTGTAGTGCCACAAAAAAGCGGCGATATCTATACTATCACTTCCGGATCCGAATTAGCATGGCTTGCGCAACAATCGCAACATGATTCATTTGAAGGAACGACATTTGTGCTTAGCAACGATATAGATTTAGGCGACGGACATAACTGGCAACCTATTGGCGGCGACGGGATGGATTTTCAAGGGGTCTTTGACGGAAACTGCCACACCATAAAACATTTGAATATCTTTTATTCACAACGAACATCAGACATCGGACTTTTCGGAGCCATAGGAACGAAAGGTGAACTCAGAAATCTTGCCGTCGAAAGCGGTAGGATTTTTGTTTCGGACATAGAGAACGTAGGCTGTATAGCGGGTCGCAATGAGGGCAATATCAATCATTGCTTCGGTATGATACAGATTTTAGCCAACGCTTGCAATAATGTAGGCGGACTGATAGGCATAAATAACGGCAGCCTAACATATTCATACCAAGCAGGTTATATATCTGACGCAGGCAATAATTCAGGTGGCTTGACCGGCAGCAATAATGGAACTGTTGCTCACTGCTATGTTTCGGGCTATACTCTGTCAAGTGGTGCCAACTGCGGTTCGGTAACAGGAATCAACAACGGAACGTTCGACGACACTTACTACGACCAACAGATGTGTTTGCAAAAAGCGAGTACAAAAGACGAGGACGGGATTACGAGCGTTACGGAAACCCAAAGTATGTTTAAAATCTTTCGAACCGACAAACAATGGTTGACCACCGAGAATTGGTATCCTCAACTTGCATGCTTTGCCACTACCTCGACTAATGCATCAATGGTTTCGGTAATGCCCATTATGTTACCTACTTCCGAAGCACCAATTCAGCGTGCAGAGGCATTAACCAAGAATTTCTTCTTTTGCAACGATAGTAATATCGTCTGGACATCGTCAGACCCTAATGTAATCAAAGTCATATCAGGAGGTATGCAAGGTCAGGTAATACGTCCGTGCAGCAAGCGTGTGATAATAGCCACAGCAAGTAAGGGAGAGTCAAGACGCGGCGTACTGCTCCAAGTGGCAGGCTACGAGACATTTGATGCCGGTATTATAGGTGGCGAGACACGAGCATGCCATGGCGATGTTATCAAATTCAGCAATAAGACAAAAGGTGCAGAAATAAAAGACGCTGTTGGCGGTAGAGACGACGACAAAAAACAATATCCATACTATTACAAAATAGAACAATATCAAGTCTTTGACCACGATAATGACAGCATATTTGAAGACACAGTCTTGTTTGATACTTACTATACGACAAGCAAAGATTATACGAAATTAAACTGCGATACAGAGCATGATGGTCATTGGGTATATCGTCGTTACGTCCATGATAGTCAGTGCCAGTTAGATTACGTGCAATCGACCGGCGAGTTCAACCTGATAGTTTTTTCATATTTTGATCCAGGAGATCTGACATCCGAAACCGACACCATCTATGGCGATTACCCCAAAGAGGTGCATATAGAGAGCCTTAATGATGCGGTAGGCGGTGAAGGACCATACCTCTATCGTTGGCACATGTCGCAACTCACGATTGACTATCTCAACAACGATACGACCGTTATTTCCGACAGCGTACAACTCAAAGATGCACCTGATTTTCACGAAATGGATACTATACTTGACCAGCCGGGAGAATATTTTTTCTATCGTACATCGCGCGATTTATATTGTAATGTTGAACAATATATTGCCACTCGCGGATATCGCCACTACGTGGTGTTCGACAGTCTGAAAGCCGGTGCAATACAAGAGATAACCACTGAGATATGCGCCAATGGCGACTTTCCGACTATAAGAGAGCGCGTCAAACCAACCGGCGGTAATGGCATATACCAATACCGATGGCTCATGGATGGAAACATCATAACCGGTGCCGACCAACCATCACTTAACCCTAATAAGTTCGACTTGGCAACAATGCCGGGCGCAACATATACTTTTACACGACAAGTCAAGGACACTACCGGTCTGATGGACTGGACACAATCAGATGGCATATATACCATCAAGATTAAACGACCTTTAGACCCTGGCAAATTGTATAACGATAATCATTCGGCATGTTTCCTTGATAGCCTTGATTTAGCAAAAGGATTGAGACTATATACAGAAGGTAGCACATACGATAGCACCCTTAACTATAGATGGCTGTTGTATAACAACGATGCCGACACGCTAATCCAGATATTAGATATCAATAAACCAAGTTTATCGGGCGACTCTTGCCATTTAGATTTTCACATCGACTCGTTGCCCCAACAACTAAAAATTATACGCCAAGTTTACGACCCTGAGTGTTCGTCTGACTGGGTTAACTCTGAAGGCGAAGAAATCATCTCTTTAGGAAAGTACAAAAATCACTACGTTCGATATATACTATGTGAAAAAGACTTGCCATATCAAGGAACTTATACATTTGAAGACGGCGAAACACAACCATTTAAATTCACCAAAGACAATTTGCATTTTGTTTTGACTGGCAAAACAGCAAGGGGCTGTACTGAATATGCTTACATTCATGCATTGATAATAAAGAAAGTCGATATTGAACTTGACTCCGTTATAGATATATGCCAAGATAAGGAATACATCAATTTACCGGTTAAAAACGTACCTGACGATGATAGCGACATTTACTTTTACATAACCGATCAAAATGGTTGGCGAGGGATTGATCAGTTACACGGATTTATCAACGAAGACAATACAATCAGTCTCCCATCTTTCTATACCAAACAACATCATAGCGATATTTATTTCCAATTTTTTAAGTTATATAGCGATCGAGATTACTACTATTACTATGGATATTATTATAATCTTTATGAAGATAGCACTGTTTATGATAAGAGTTTTAATGCTTACATCACCACATATAATATGGCATGGGATGAATCAGACTTATTCTGTCAGATTCCTGACACTGTAAGGTTAAACATCAATTTGGCAGGCTATATACATCAGAAATGGAACGATGTGCTCTATATTGACAACAACGACAAAAATGGTTATCCGGATGCTTACAGCGACCTTCTGTTCAGTGCATATCAGTGGTATAAAGACGGAGAAAAGATAGATGGTGCTACCGGTCAGGTATATAACGAACAAGGCGGACTAAATGGTGTCTATTATGCCATACTGACAGATACGGCAGGCAACCAATACAGAACATGCGATTATGAAGTTAGACCAACAGGTTTGGACAATGCAGAAAATGAGTTGTCGGTATGCCCTAACATAATCTCTCAAGGACAATCATTCACCATCAATGCAACTACTGACGGCAATATACAAATAGTATCGCTCACAGGCAAAATTCTGCATAGTCAAAAGCATATTGCCAATATACCAACCAATATAGATATTCAATTACCTTCGGGTCTATACATGATATGTATGACCACCGATAAAGGCAAAATTTATCACTCACATCTTGTAGTAAAATGAAACGTTATATTGCCCTCGCTCTAATAATCATTCTGTCAGGCTACCTGATTGCAGCACCTAAAAAGAAATCAAATAGCACGACCAAGAAAAAACATGTAGTTGAAAAAATTGAAAAAGGTTCGTTCTATCAATTCGGCATAGGTGGAGGTCTAAGTTCGCTGCAATATGACCTGCAAGGCGGAAAGATGTCGCCCTACCCTGCACTAAACATACAGTTTGGATATACCTATTACTTCAACAAATATCTCGGCATCAATACCGGTTTGCAATACACGACCTACACATCGCAAGCCACGCTCAAAAATCCGCTCGTATGGTATGGTCTGACTGACTACATGGGCGAACAATATAATCATCGCACTACATTCAACAATTGGAAAGAGCGGCAAGCCATACACTCATTAGAAATACCTCTGACACTTGCCTTCAAATATAAGCCTAACAAAATAGGCTTATACGCTAATTTAGGTATGAAATTAGGTTTTGCCGTTGACCAACATTATATCAACTCACAAGGCACGATAACACATAGCGCATATTACCCCTTTTGGAACGTTACAATGGAAAATCTATCAGGACGCTACGAAACTGAGGATTATACAGGCATTAACTATTCGCTCAATAATGTAAGACGTCTGAATGGCATAGGTTACGCTGAAATTGGTGCGCTTATTGAACTTAATCCGCACACTGACCTGATTATCGGCGGATATGCTGATATCTACGTCAATAATGCTGCCAATTATAGCAATAACGACCTTGCAGAATTAGGCTTTGCTACCCGAATAAACAACTATGGTTCATTTATGAATCCTTACAATGGATTGATTGGTTCCACCAAAGTAAGTTCAACCTTTCGTCCATGGTCGGCAGGTATAAAAATAGGTATTTCGATTACATCTCAACGAACAGATAAAGAGAAAGAGCGTAAGGCAAAGCGTCTATACCGCAAATACAAGAAATACATGCCAGAATGTCAAGCCGACACTATCCGAATAACTCAACACGACACCATCTACCTGCACGACACAATAGTCATACCATGTATGGAGTGTGCATTAGAATACCTTGAAAAAATGAAATCAGAAAATTCTGAAAACTCCGAGTATTCCGAAAACTCTGAATATTCTGAAAACTCTGATAAATCCGACTACTCCAAACAGACAATCCAACAAAGTCGTCAATTAGACGATATGCTACAAGGCGCAGTTATATGGTTCCATTTCGACGAATATGTACCTATCTTGCAACCGGCATATATACTTGATTCGGTAGCAGACATGCTTAACACAAATCGCGAATTGCGAGTGCACGTCAATGGGCACGCCTGCTCAATAGGTTCAGATAGTTATAACCTGCAACTTGCACTACGTCGTGCCAACGCTGTAGCCGACTTGCTGATACAAAAAGGAGTGAAGAAAGAGCAACTAATGATTGCCACCTTCGGTGCAACCGAACCATTCAGATATAACGGCAAACATCAATTATCAACCGACCGCCGTGTTGAAATAATACCCGAATACTATGGCAATGCTAAAGTCATAGCACCTCGCACTGAAGGACGTACAGAACTATACACAGAATTTTTAGGCGAAGAAACAATAACTGAAGGTCTGAGTTTGGCTGCATTGGCACGCAAATGGTATAATCAAAGCGAATACTGGGTGTATATCTATGAAGCCAACGCCGACAAGTTAGAAAGTCCTAACAACCTACCTGTAGGTACAATCATAAAAATTCCAAACCTGAAAGCATCAATATCAGAAAATTCGGACAAAGAGATGTTACACCATGCCCGACAATTAGAAAAGGTATATAAAGGGCTATAAGGACTTTGAGAATTTACTTACTGCCTAAATAATGAGCATGACCTACGTCATTGATATCCAATAAGGTTGAATAAAAGACTTGATTGGTTAGGTTATTGCGCCATGTCTGACCGCGCATGGAATATACCATGTATTCAGCAAAAGGTATATTAAAGCCCTCAACACCAAAAGCATTGACCCATATTGGCGATATAGAATCACACCATATATTGCCTTGGTCGTCGTATGATACATATTCAAGCATGATATCCATTACGGGCATTTCAGAATCAAAAGATACTTGATAGAGAATCATTTTCAACTTGTCTTGAGCGGAATCCGATTTAGCCAATTCGACACGAACTTCGGCTGATTCATAACCCGATTCGTCAACATTGATAACACCTATAAATTCACTAAGACACACCTTATATGAAATGCTGTCAAGGTCAGATGGCATAGAATCTGTATCATTAGCATTAGTGTCTATTACAGCAGTGTCAATAGTATTGTTAGGTAAAGTGTCGAAATTTAGAGAGTCGGAATCAATTGTGTTGATAGGTGTATCGATGGCAAGAGTGTCAGAGCCGTTATGAGGTTCGTCAGCAGGATTGCGATGCTTACAACTTACAGATAATGCAACAAAGAGAAGTAAAGAGAAAAGAAAATAAGATACTTGTTTCATAAAGAGAATAATTGATGTGCAAAATTACAATAAAAATCTGAAAACACAAAATCAGAGATTTTTACTCAGTATGTAGAACAAAAGAAAAAGAAAAAGAAATAAAATTAAAATTCATTTTTCTACATAATAATTCACGAAAGGGAAATCAAGGGATAAATGTAATACGTTATCATATTAAAAGAAAATTGCTAAGCGATAACATTTAACCAAGTTGGAAACTTTAATTATAGTGATAATAATGTAAAAGATTGTATTGCATCATTGTTGGGACATTGTTTGTCAACGTCTTTGAACATTGTATTGCATCATTGTAGGGGCGTTGCTTGTCAACGTCCTTGTATATTTTATGTATTGCATCATTGTTGGGGCATTGTTTGTCAACATCATATTCATATTTTTTATTATTTTCCGATAAATCGATTTTTCCCGTTAGGGAATATCTTTTAATAGTTATTGTGAATTATTGGTTATTCGGTTTCCCGTAGGGAATTTCTTTTAAAACATTGATATTAAGATATTAAAAGAAAATCCTACGTGATATAAAATTTTAATTAACCTGATTATTCTATTAAAAGAGAATCGCAACGCGATATTTTCAAAAAAAAGTTCCTATTTTTGATATTTGTTATATTATGCATATTTCAATAATATATCAATGCATATATGTTTTTTATCTGACAACAATAATTTTTTATTTTTCTACATCTATATATACGGCATTAGCCGTTTAATGGTAATAGAATACGAATGTTTAACTCCTCCCCTTATAGATATGATTTTTTCGGGTGTTCGATACACCGAAAAAATCAAACAAATAAAACATATTGACCTTATAAATGAAAATCAACGCGATATGCAAATAGGCTGAATGTTGCGCTAATAAACAAAATTGACGGCGAAAAATATTAAACATTATTTGTAATAAAAAAAAGGATGCTTGCGCATCCTTTTTTTGAATTATACTAAATGATTAGAATTGTTTTGGGAAATTGAAATGATAGATAACTTTCACACCACAATCAAAACCATTCAATTTTTTAGTATATGAATCCGTCAGAGGCAAAAGATCAACATCTGCGGCTTGATATTCATAAGTTTTGATATTGAACAATTTGTCACCATTATCTTCTGCTGCTTTGAAACCAAAGTCAACAAAATTATAATCAGCATACAAACCAAGTCCAAGTGCATGACCATTACGCAATTTGAATTCATAACCAAGGTCAGCAGCAAGAGCAAGATTAGCCTTCGAGTTATTCCATTTATTTTTACCACCATTATCTTCGAAACGACCTGTCATCCAAGCATCACGTATTTCTACACCTTCGGGAGATGTTGCAACGATGTGACAATTATCGAATGAATTATTGAAATGGCTATATACAGGCAGAATAACTTTAGGACCTACGTTAAAGAAGAAACCTTTGTATAACAAACTATACATAAGCGCTAATTCAACTTGAACTTGACCATCGTGCTCTTTAAGATTTGAAGCAGAAATATCATAAACGAAATCACCGCCATTGATATTCTTTGTAAATGCTTTCTGATCATCAAGTAATTCAGCCTTTAACGGTGAATTAGTATAACCTGCAGAGAGGTCAACCAAGATACCATGACGAGCAGCACGTTCTGGATGTTTGGTGCGTGCGAAATAGTAAGCATATTGAAGGTCTAACATAGCGTTATAACCAAGCTTCCAATTACCTACTGCTGGGGCTTGTTGCATCAAAGAAGCAGCACCACCGCGAACACCAATAGAGAAACGTTGGAAAGAAGGAACAGCAGGTTGCTCTTCGGCTTGCTTTTCTTCTTCTTTAACTTCTTGAGGTTGCTCACCTACTTCTTCAGCAGGTTCCGGTTTAACTTCCTCTTGTGGTTCAGGAACAACAGTTTGCTCAACATACTTATCTGTTTGTTCCGGTTCAACAGTAACAACTTGTTCTACTACAGGAGTTTTTTCTTCGTTCTTTACTTCTTGTGGTTTGTGCATGTAATTCAAGTCAACCCAAGAATAGATTTCACGAAGCAAAACACCATTAGGGAAACGTTTAGTACCGATTTGCATAATTGAGTGACGTTTCTGATATACCCACTTAGGAATTTTCTCACCAGTGAGGTAATGAGAAGGGTTACCGTCAATCATAACCACGGTGTCACCAACAACGAGGTCTTGCGCATTTTTGGTATAGTCAACATATTTTTGCGCAGATGTTGTAAGCGTACCGGCGCAGAGAAGCATTGCTCCTACTGCGAATGTCAAAATTTTATTATTCATTTTCATAAGTTCAATTATATGTTATACGATTAAATAGTTTTGACTTTGTAATTTCCTCCTGTCGGAGCATTACTGCTCCAACAGGGAAATTACCAAGTATCGCTTTTATTTTACAACATATTTGAGTGATTGGATACGTTCACCGTTGATTACTTTCACTACATAGTAGCCGCTATTATTTTGAGCGTTCATTGAGTAGTGGTAAGCACCGGAAACTTCTTTAGTAGTAACGAGGTTACCCATCATGTCATAAACTGCTATTACTACATCTTGACCATCAAGATTATAAATAGTAACCATGTCACCAGGGTTAACAGCGTTTGGAGCAATATACATAGGTGCACCAGCAACAGTTCCAATGATAGGACGAGAAACGAATTTAGTTTCGCAACCATTACTTTCAGTACTCATACTTTCAATCTCAACATAGAATGTACTTTGACGGAATGCTTCAAAGCCATCTTTTGCTTCAGGTGTATAGTAGAGACCTACGTGAACAGGAGTTGAAGGATCGTTTAAATTGAACCATTTAACATCTGCACTATCAATTGTAACTTTATACGTTTCTTGAAGTTTGCTTAAATTAATTATCAACAAGCCCTTATAGTCATTGATAACTGCAACTTCCATAGCATCTACAGCTTCATCATATTCACGAACTTGAGGAGCGATTTCGGCTGTTTGAACAGAACCGAGAGAAACATTACATTCGTCAACTACAGTGCATTTCACAGAAACCTTATCACTGGCTTTGAGAACTGTTCCATTGGTATAAGCAGTGCCATTAACCAATACTTCCCATGTGAATGTTGCAGGAGCAGCAACTGATTCGTCTGTAGCAAGAGCCTTAACAGCAGCCTCAAATGCACTTCTTACTGCACTATCATCAACATTATCATCACCACAGATGGCAACTAAGCCTTCAGCACTGATTTCAGGAAGTGTGATATGAGATTTCTCAAGAACGATAACATGAGTGTAAACACTATAGTGAACACCATTTGCTTCGACATCTTCATGTGTAACTTCGTCCTTAACATCAGCAGCGCAACCGTATGAAACAGTAGTTGTAGTATCACCCTTATGTTCAACGATATTAACTGTGATAACTTTTGGTTCACCGGAACATGTGGTATCAGTTAAAGTAACGGTTACGACATCAGTTGTAGCTACTGAAGAAGCTATTTTAACATTTTCAGGTTTGCTGTTCCAGTTATCAACGAATGTCTTAACAGCAGCCTGGAGAACGCTTAATGTAGTTTCAGGTTCACGACCATCTGACAAATAACCGATGTGAACATCTTCGAGAGTGAGTCCTTCAATTGAAAGAGGAGTATAAACAACTGTACGAACAGTATCTATTGTTACAACGTCACCTTCCTTAGTTTCTTTTAATTGATCGTCAGCAGGCTCGCAAGCATAAACTGTAGATGAGGTACGAACGGTATCAACCTTTAATACTTCAATAGTAGGAGTGATTTCAAGTACACCACCGCAACTATCTGTCAAGGTTACTTTAGCCCATGAGTAGTTAACTTCATCGTAGGTAAATGCAACACCTTCTTCCTTAACAACAGAGTTTGCAGGATTAAGATTCCATGCAAGTACTTTGGCTGTAAGTTCATCTGAAGCAGTCTTCATATCAACAGAAACCGGAGTAACGCGAGTATCGACTACTACTTTGGCATCAACTGTTATACCAGAGTTCTCGATAGAGCCTAAGCGAGTAACATCATAGTGTGTTCCACTGATTGTAACTTCACCTGAAGTAACAGTATATGTAAGATCAAATACAGGTACATTTTCAGTTGTGATAGCTTTAGTTACTACAGTGTCAGTCTTATCTTCCGGAGCCTCTTCATTAGCGCAAAGGGTTACAGGGATAGTAACAAGTTCTGCAGTAATTGTATCAACAGCATTGACATCATTAAACTCTTCCGGAGTGTGTTGGATAAACAATGTGTCACCGCAAGATGATCTCAATTTAAGAGTATCACCGGTGAGATTCCAACCGATAAATTCTTCAACTGTGATAGCAGGAGCAGGTACTTGAGCATGATATGCATCAACTGCATCACGAGCATCATCATTTGCTTGGCTTAAACCGGCTACTACACCATTAACTTTAACTGGATAAACAGAGAGTTTGAAATCTTCTGCTTTCAGGACAGCACCTTGGTTGAGAGCCTCACGGTTAGTAATTGTAACTACATAATAGAGGTCTCGGTCGTAACCATCGATAAATGTTGTATCTTGAAGAGGAAGAAGTTCAACGCAAGAAGGAACTTGGATGGTCAACTCTTTGTCTTCATAATAAGGAACATCTAATGTAAGAACTAAGTTCTCGCAGTTAGCAGCATTATCAAGTGTAAGAGTTACATTTGCAGTTTGTGCTTCTGCATCGATAGAGTTGATTACCCATGCTGTTGCAGGATCATAGAGATTGAGTGGCAAGTTCTCGATATCATTTTCAGGATCACCACCATTATTCCAATCTTCAACAAAGACTTCGATTGATTCGTCAACAAGTTCGGTAATCAGAACAGCCTCTTCATCAAAGTGTTTGATAACGATAGGTTGAATTGGGAATATGTTTGCTGAGATTTCAGGCATTGTGTAAACATTACCATCGAAGATATATGTTGAGTCAACGTCAATTAAGATAACTTTTCTCTCTGATTCAATTTTACTTCCAAAGTAGAACTGATACTCATTTTCAAAAATCTTATGATTGAGTTTCTTTTCGTCACTCTCCATTACATCGTCAACATTGAATATCTTACCAAATGCGTCGATTTCAGCAGCAGGGCAATAAGTATTCTTATCTTCCTTAGTAACTTCTGCATAAGGAACAGCAGAGAAAGTTACATCATTCTCGCTATAGATAGTAAGAAAGAGAGTATCAAGACTTGTTGCCTCGTCACCGGCAAGAGCAACAACACGACCATGGTTGAGATAAGCCTCTTTCTTATAGTTAGGAGCAACTTTAAGAGTTGAATCCTTAAGAGCATTATTGTAATCTTCTTCTAATGGGCATGAACTACCCCAGATAGTTACGCGAACAGGAACAGAATCGCCTTCGTTAGGATTGGTGAAATTAAGTTTAACACCTGTGTTTTCATCACGGATGATGTCAACAAATGGGATTTTGTACCACTTTGTAGCGAAAGCAGGATTTTCGAATTGAGTAGCCCATATATATTCGATAGCACGATCACATTGATAACCTGCGAGATCTTGGATTTCCAATTGGAAACGAGCATCGCGGTTGGTAGTTACGCGGATATAAACGCTATCGTTAGTCATGCTGTTGATATCGTTACGTGTAACGGCACGGTTGAATTCAACACCACCGTCAACTTTCAGAGTCTTGCTGGTCATTTGATATTTAACCGGGCAAACGTATGATACTTCAGCCTTGAAATTAGCATCTTCAGCGGCTTGTATGCGGAAGCGACCATCACCGATTGTATTCTCTTGCAAATCTTTGATTGACAGACGGAACCATTGGTCTGGCTGGTCAGCAACAACATTGTACCACTTATTATAGGTAAGGAGTTGACCATCGCAAATAGTGATAGGTTCGTCGAGTTCTTCCATCTTAACAACTTCAGCCCAAACGCGAACGGCTTGGTCAGCAGCGATATGGATAAGAACAGAGTCGCGTGAACCAATCAGAGATGTAACGTCACGTTCCATACCCTTATTACCGGCAACAACGCGTGAACCGGATTGAGTAACACCTTGACCGCAACTATAAGCAACACCGGCAGTAACCTTAGCGTCATTTACAGAGAGGTTGTCCAAGTGGATAACAATCGAGTCGCCGTTGTTAGGTTCGATATTACCTTTGAACATAACGTTGAGCCACATTTCTGAACCGCCCGCAACTACGTGACCATTCTTCCAATCGAACATGATGGCTTGGTCGCAAGTCTCACCGGTTTCATTAACGAGGTCAAGACGATATGATACATTACCTTTAGATTCAACGAAGATAACAACAGAATCCGGATAACCTGCAAGACCTGCAGATTTAATCTTGATGTCGTTACCTGCAAGACCTACATTTTGTTTACCAAGTTCGGCACCACCGCACTTATTGTAAACAACAGCGTTCATTGCAGTATATGTTCCATCAAGGTTCTTCAGGGTCATAGTTGCATTCTGGCCAAGAGCACGGAGGTCAGCAACTTTAACTTTGAACCATTTTGATTCACCTGCGGCTTGAGTATAAAGTTTGTTAGCCTCAAATACTTCAGCGTGCTCGCAATCAGAACCAACTGGTATAGAATCTATTTGAATCTTGAATGAATAAGCCTGATTGGCTTTTACATTGATATATAATTCTTTAGCAGCACCTGCGAGGTCAAGACGATCAGCAGTGATTTCACGTTTTGAAACGCCATTACCTGAAGCAGTTTGTGATTGATAAGCAAGTTCGAATTTTGAGTAGCAAGTATCAAGAGTTGCAACTTCAAATTTCTGTGATGGAGATGTGAGAACAACATATACGCGAGCAACTTTCAAAGTTTCGCGGAGTTCTTCAACGTTCATGTGATACCATGTTGACTGACCAAGAGGATTGTTGGCTGAGCCATCAGTCTTAACTTCAAGAACAGCAGTATCGCCATCGCAGAGGTTGGTTTCTACGAAGTTAGGAGCAACCGGTTTGAGTTCAGCATGAACTGACTTGCTTGCAATAATACGAACGTATGGGTTCTTCATACCTTTGAGTTGGCTGTAAGATACAGTACGAACATATTTGTTAGAGAAACTCAATGATTTCTCTTGCATACTACCTGCAGGGCAAGAGAACGAGAGGGCAGCATCAATCTTAACTGAACCTGCGCATGTGAGTGTAACTTCAAGGTCGCGCTCATGACCTTCAACCTTGAGGTCATCCATATTAATAAAGTACCAAGCGGTATCTTTACCGGCAGCGATAAAGTCGAACTTATTGTCTTCAGGTTTAGGATCAACAGCAACAACTTTAACCTCCTTAGCGTTCATACAAGCGAAGTCGTTAGAAACTTTCTCATAAACGAGTTGAGCAGAAACAGTTACATCGAGATCAGTTGTAAGAGCAACGAATATTTCGTGGTTACCATTGCCGCTATAAGCGTCTAACAGAGCATGACCAATGACTTTTGACATTGATTGACCACCGCTAATGCCTTTGCTTTGTGGAGTAGCAGCACCATCGCAATCGAACTTAATGTCAGCCGACATTGTACCTGCTTTAGAAGTGTTGTTTTTGATAGTCAGTTTGATAGCACCGGCAACAGTGTCGAGAGCCGACTGATAATCTATCTTATACCATACAGCGTTAGATGACTTATGATTGAAAGAGATAACGTCTGTAGTATTGTCAGGCAGAGTATAGCCAATAGCCGAACGGCAGATAGAACCAGGCTCAGCAGCAGTGAGTTGGAACTCGATATCAAGAAGACCGGCTTTGTCGGTATTGATGAAATACCAAGCTGAGTCGGCTTTGAACTGCTTGAGTTGGGTTGCGCTGAATGAGTGTGAAGCAGAACCATTAGCAGGAACTTTATATGAGTCCTCAGACATAATAGCATTAGCCACACCACCATCTTTAGTTGAAACGCCCTTGGCAGATGTCAAACCATAAACATATTTCTCTGATACTGTGAGAGGAGAATTTGATTTATTGGTATAAACAATCTTCAGAACAGAGTCAGCCGGCAACATAGTAGCATGTGAACGACCCTCCTTAACGTCAACGCGGAACCAGTGTTTGTAGAGCGCATGAGCGTTGGCAGAGTCATTGGCATTGCCTGCTTTTTGAGTAGTAACAACGGTGTTGAAAGGCAGATCAACGGCTTTATCAGCACCTGCTACTTGAACAGCCTGTTGAGGATCACCCTCAATAGTAATACGAATGTTTTGGTCAGTCTTAACGTCAACGAAGACATAGTCTTGTTGGAGTTGTTGAACCATCGAATACTTAAGGACTTTCTCTTTAGGTTTGGAGTTAGCAGGGATTTCAGCACTAATATCTTGCAGTGGAGCACCACAAGTCAAAGCGATAGAAGCCTTAACATTAGCGGTTTCGCTGCCAAGGTTAGTAATGATAACCTTCAATCCCCATACACGATTGCCATAAATAGGATCCGGTTCAGGTTCGATACCCTTCAAGGTTTCCAAACCATTGATACGAATTGTCTTAGGATCGTTAGCCTCAATAACGGCACCTTCACCCCAGTTACGATCTTCCTCAACGAAGTCGAGGTTGATAGGGAATTTACAACCAACACCCGGTTCTGTTGGAACAGCCTTACCAGCCATTGCTATACGAGCGTTAGTAGTAACATAAAGATAAACGATTGGGAACATTTTGTTCAGACCGGCCTTGATCGTTACATTTTTGTTGTCATTAACACCGATGCTAAGCGATGTAGAGTTCTGAGGAGCAGAAGCATCCTTATCAGTGTAAACAGCAGCAACAACATTCACATCATCGCCTGATTGGTTAGAAATCACGACATTGATAGCATCATCGCCTAACCCGGACAAATCCAATCTGTACCAGATAGAACCGGCATCTTGATAGACCGGATCTCCAGTCAAATCAAAATTGAGCGGCTCGGTACGATCTCCTGGCTTTGCGAATACAGACAAAGAGAAGCCTGTAAGCATAACCAAAAGACACATGAGTAGTTGTCTTTTCTTCATTTTGAGTTAATTTAAAATGTTAATAAATTAGATTTTTATGCTAAATAATTGTTAAATATCCAAATTATTAGGCATAGCTTCCACAATGCAACTGCAAAATTAGTATATTTTTTTCAAATAACAAAAACATTTTTAAGTTTTTGGCAAAAAATCATTAAGAAAAGTTATATATAATAAGGTATATATAGAAAGGATGAAGAAAAATACGAGAAATAATGATTTTTTAACATGTATTATGATTTTTATTGACAATGATAGATATAATCTGGAGAATTCAAATAGAGAAATCGGGATATAAAATAACTTCATCATGCTATATAAAGATAATTTCTAACGGAAAAAGCCATTTTTATCGGATAAAATAGGCAATAGCGAAACAATAATAGATAATTTAATTTAAGCTTCGCACATAGTAAATAGAGCATTTATAGATTATGGCAGTTCTTTAACGCCTATCGCGTTAGCGATTTAATGTTAATAGCACAATATATTGTCTCATCAACGCATATCGCGTTAGCGATTTAACGGCAATAGAAAATATGGTTTTTCTCTTGATTCTTTATGCTTGATTCTTTCGGTGTATCGAACACCCGAAAAAATCAGATCAAAAAGGGTAGAAATTAAACATTAAAGTTCTATTAACATGAAACGGCTAACGCCGTATGCGCATTGTATTATTAACGGACGTTGACAAGCAACGCCCCTACGATGAGCGTTACGATATGAGTAATCCGTCTTTATACTTTCTACTATAAGTCTTTCTACTATAAAATGAGGAGCGTTGACAAGCAACGCCCCTACGATGTGTGTTACGATATGAGTAATCCGTCTTTATACTTTCTACTAAAAGTCTTTCTACTAATTTAGAACACAACGATTTTGCGTGTTTGATGTTTGGTACCGGAGATACGGACAAAGAACTGACCAGAATTGCCGAGTCGGATTGACGCATTATTGGTAAAATCAAGTGCTTGCACGCGACGACCGGTAATGTCGTAAACGTCGAGATGGTTGGCACCATCGGCAATGATTTCTATATCCTGACCAATCATGGCGGCTGTCGGACAAACGACAACACTCATGTCATAGACATTTTCGAGAGCGTCCTCACAGTTGTCGGCAAGAGCAACAGTAGCAAAATTATGATGATAAACGGCAAATTCGCCATCAACAGAACGAGTATAGTAGTCATACTCACCCGGTTCGGAAACAGTTATGTCGCCAAGAGTAATAGGTTGGTTAGGACATACTGTATGATTAACACGACGCTCGTCAGACCGAACACGGCGGAAAGCGATAGTAGCAGGCTCAGACTCACGAGTTACGACGAAAAAGAGTGGTTGGTTGAGAGTAACGGCTGAATCGAGTAATGATTTGCGAGGAACAAAGAGCCCTTCGTCAACACCTTTGAGAGATTTACCTGATTGAACGATAGGCCCATTGCAGGATCCGAAATGCACCTGAACGTTCATTGCAGTAAAGTCTTTGTCATCTTTGCGCATTGGTTCATAAGAAACGTGCAAAGTATCGAGTTCCATTGGGTTGAAGCGGAATACGTTTTGGTCTTCGGTTAGTCCATAAACGGCACCAAGAGCGACTACCCATGGGTTATCACAATCTGAGCCGGCTGCAATACCGAACTCGTTGAGGATAAAACGACCACCATCTTTTGAACGCGGTGTGAGTTCAAGGTAGATAAATGACGAACGGATATTTTCCTTAAAATCTTCTGTTAAATCATCTTGCTTTGCCATCTGTGCCTCCACTTTAGCCATCAGTTCACCTGCTTCGATGATGATATTAGCATTAGGAGCAGACATAATGGAAAGATTGATTTTATTACACGAGAAAGAGCCCCATTTAGGATTTCCAATAGCATAATATGCTTCAAGGAAAAGGCTATCGGAAGAATACCAAAAAGCGGAAATACCCTTTTGGTCGAATTCTCCAACTTTAAGACGTATCCAATAAGGATCACCCCCATCAAGGGGAAGATCGGCTCCATATTGAAGCGTAACTGCTTCAAGACAATTTTGACCTGTCTCTACACGGTCGTCAGCACTTGCCATGACCAACGGCAAGCACAGGATGATTAGTGCTAAAAACTTTTTCATGCTGTTCTATTATTTAATTATTACTTTTTGTACCCCCACAGCATTGGCATTGGTTATACGAACGAGGTATTCGCCACGTTGCATGAGGTTGATAGATGTTGATTCTGCAAATTGGGTGTTTATGATTTGGCGTCCTGTAACGTCGAACACTTGCAAGTTGTTGGTACCTGCAGCAGTGATTGAAATAGGTTGACCGACTTCTGCATAATTAGGAGTGATAACAACGTCCATCTCATTGATGCTGATAGCATCATAGAGTTGATAGATAACATGGAGTTGATACCAACCGCAAGGCGAATCATCTTGGAGCCAGTTAACAACCATCTGACCATTACGAGTGATGAGTGTCCCATCTTCGGTTGTATATGGCAATTCGTCGATATAAACAGTTTCGTATTCAATAGTGGAAGGAACGAATGTTATATTATATACGGTAGTATATACATCGGTACGTGTTCCGAGAGAATTAGTTTCACGTTTTGAAACGGTTACATTAACTGATTCGCTATAAGGAACGCCATTGATTAGATATACACGACCTTGGCAAACAGTATCGGTAACACGATCTTCATGAATAACATAATGGTCGCTGTACTCACCTGATTTGAGAGCAATGAGTTCGCCTGTGCCAAATGGAACGAAGCGGACACCAACGTATGGTATAGTGCTGATATCAATACCTTTGCTCTTCAGAGCATCAAGATAGCGATTTTGGATTTCATTAGGTGAGATATGATAGAAATGGTCGAACGATATACGTCGTTTTTCAACCGGTGCTGTTTCACAATCGAGGAATACAGCGATTTCCAAAGAGTCGATATCATAGATAGGATTCCAATATGCCGAAATACCATTGTCGATTAGTTCTTGAACATTGACGAGCACCCACAACGTATCGTTAATCCATTTGTCGTAACCATATTCAAAAGGCATAGCATCATCACATGTCTTACCCCATTGACGGGATTCATCGATTACCACATAATGATTAAACACTTCAGTCAAGCACGGCGAATCGATAGGTTTTTCGATTCTGAGCCAACCTTCTTCTGTAACACGATGTCCTTCAACAGTTGTTGGGAAGGTAACCACATAAGTAGTATCGTAATGAATAGGTTGCTCTTCAAACTCAAGGTTATAGGTTATAGCCGAAACTTCAATACGTTTACCTACTTGCACTTCTGTATAGAGTGTAAACATAGTGTCGGTAAGGAAGGCATCATCACCTATTCTGACTACTGAACCTAAGCAAGACAATGAGTCGATAGTGATACGTTGTACGGTATCAATCTGTGGTTTAGCGAAATAGTAGTTATACAAGATTTGACCACACGGATTGTCGGCAGGTACTGCTTTTGAATATAGTCCTTCAGCGGATGCTGTTACACCATCATGAGTAGCAGGGAAGGTACGTACCAAAATAGTGTCGGTAACAGTTGGTTGAGGAACGAACGATAGTTTATATGATATGACATATATATATAAGGTATCGTTGATTGTATCACGTAATGTGGTATTGGCTTCACCATTAGTTGTATAGATTGCACCTTCGAGTTCAAACTCTTGACCATGGCACATAACAGTGTCGATGCTGAGACGTTTAACCACTATTTCGTAGTCAGGGTCAGGTTCTGCATTAGGGTCAATAGTATAATAGGTAGAATAAATAACGCTACCGCATACATTATCAGCAGGTTTAGATACGTTTTTCCAACCTTGCTTAGAAGCGATAACTGTACCCTGTTCGCTCAAATATGGGAACGATTTGACGTAAACGGTGTCCATCACACGAGGAATTGATTGGAAAATAATATTATAGATAGTAGCGTCAACATGGAAACCGCCATCTACAGGCTGTGGTTCAGAATAAATTGTAACTTTTGTATCACGACTATATACCTGTCCATCAATTTCGATATTGGTACCTGAGCAAGCGACAGTATCGACAGTGGTGTAGGTCGTATCATAAGGAATAACATCATCGGGCGCAGCGACTTTTACAAGTTTGAGTTTGCTCACGTTATTAGGTGTTCCGCGTCGAACAGTAACATATACCGGCAGATGAGCGTCTTGAGCATCGCGCAGGTCGATTTCGAAAGCCGATGATTTAGTAGCAACAGCATTCTTTTCAATCATTGCGTAGTTCGAGCCTTGCTTAAATTCAACATCAACATAGATACTTGAACCACTTTCAACTTGAACACGTAGAATATCAGGAACACTATCAGGTTCGATACGATAAACTTGGGAAACACCCATAGTGGTATGTACTTGGTCAAAATAAACTTCAAGAGGATGTTCATGTGTAAGTGATGTAGGCAGCAAGCCTGACTTAAAGAGCAGCAAACGACCATGATTACCACGGTTGAACATACGCAAACGAACGATAAGATATTTATCGCCATAAGATTCAACAAACCATTGATATTCACCGGCTAATTTTCTCTTGATTTTTTCGGCATCATAATCGAACGCACCAAAAGGAGGCACCGTATCAGTTTGAGTTAGTTTGTCGCCAAACTTGAATTCTGTTTCAAGTTTGACATCCGAATACCAGAATGCACTTACGCCATCTTGCAGCACATCGTTAACGATACCGCAGTTAGCATAAATGAGATTTTTGTCTTTTTTAAGAGCAGTCTTGGTCCAAAGAGTGTCAAAACCATTTATAAAATCCACATAAATTGTATCATTATCAGCAACAGCGGGCATTGAAAAGAGCACCACACATGCCAATAAGAGATTGTAAAAATGTTGTTTCATTGTTATAAAAACTTATATGTTGTCATATTATAAAGTACATGTAGGGCCATAGTGCATAGCATGACTCTACATGTACGCCGTATTATTTTACAATTTTCATAATTTGGTTTTCGTAACGTACGATATAAATTGCGCTTGGGTAAGCAGTCATATCGATGTTGGCGGTAGAAATGGTCATTAACTGACCTGTAACAGAATAGAGATGCAATTCAAGACCATTTGGATTGATAATCGTATTGTTAGCAAAAATAATATTGTCAATCAGATTATTTTCCAACTCGTCGATAGGCAACTCTTTGCTCAATAATTTTATACCATTGAAGCCGGCATCGCCAAAACTCTCGAACGACTCGATTTCAAGCATCATAGGCTGATTAGTTGTCAGACCATTGATATAGGTCATATCGCCTTGCGAAGCAGTATAATACTTACCTAATTGTTCGTTATAGCGAACTTGTTGTTCTGTAATATCCTGACCATTAAGAGATATACGCACACTTCTTGAGGCTGTAGTAGTTGAGAGTTGAATAGCAGCGCAACCTTGCAAGAAGAAATAGAGACGGTCTTTACCACGAGAGATACGGCGATTAGTTGATTCCTCAATATCTTTTGATATACGCCAACCGCGGGAGTCGGTATAGAAATACGAGTTTTTGATATACTCTTCGTCACCATTGAAAGTAACTAATTGGTCAAGCGGCAATGTAGCATACTGAACAGGGTGATAATTGACAGTATAAACTGCTTCACCTGAACGAGCCTTAACAGTGAGTTGGTTGGCAGACGTTAGTTCAACTGACTGAATAGTAGCCCCTTCTTGCGGTTTCCAACTCCTGATAGCAGCAGGTTGTGACTCGGTTGAGAGATAATAAACATCAATCGTATTAGCGGCAGCATTGATAAAGCCTTTGAAACCATTGCTGAATACAACTTCTAATGGTATAAGGTCATCGTCAGGTTCAACAACAAGTACAAAATTAAGTGTATAAGTACGAATTTCACCATTTTCAGCTGTTACGACAATAGCGGCAGAAGGATTGCCAGTTGTAGGCTGAGTAATAGAAAGTGTTGCTTTATCGTCGTTAGCAGTAGCACCTACAATAGGCAACTCATAGACAGATATATTATTGTACTGCAACGTATTCGGGTTGAAGTCTTCCATATCATTGCCATTGAGAGTGATGCTATATAGAGTATTGTCGTCAGATTTATATGTAATATTGATAACAAAGACGTAGGTCAGTTGATTTTCACCATTTTCTGCCGTAATCGTAACAGAGAAAGTATTGTCAACATGCTCGACATCAAATGTAGCATTATCATCGGTAGGTTTGATAACAACATCATCTTCTGTTGGCATATCGTCAAGATTGATGACATTATTTTTATTGACTTCAAACTCAGTGTATCTTGTGCCAAATATTTCGATGTACTGCAGTGTCGCATCATCGCTTAACTGTGGCTCTTCTTTGATGGTAAAGGCAAGATAATAATAGAGTTTTGTCGTGCCATCTTCAGCAGTTACGACTAATGTAACATTAGAGTTATCATCTAACCATTGTTCAGAAACAGTAGCCTTCTCGTCAGACTTGATATAGTCCAACTCAAGTGGCAGCGACTCAACAGTATAGGTATATACCTTATCAGGTTCCGGTCTTTCGATTACGTCAATGACATCAACTATAATGGTTAATAAATTAGCGTCATGACTTGGTTCGGGCACATAGGGAAGTTCAAACTCGAACACATATTTTTCGGTTGTAACACCATCTTCGGCTGTAACCAAAACAGAAAGCGTCTGCTCATCGGTCCATTCAGATGTAACTGTGGCTTTAGAGTCAGCAGCGACAGCAAGAACAGACTCTTTATCAAGTTCTTCAACTTCAATAAGATTAGCATCATCGCCCGGCATGAAGGTTGTAATCATATCAGCACCAACCATTAGATAAGCCAAATTAGCATTATGACTTAGTTCCGGGTCTTGCTGTTTTTTAAGGTTGAAATGCAGTCTATAGGTAAGTGTATTACCATCTTCGGCTGTAACGAAAATAGTGGCTTGCTCACCATTATTAACATCTGACCATATAACACTTGTAGAAGCCTTTTCATCATTGGTTTCGAAATAAAGCAGGCTATGATCAATAAGTTGGTCAAGGTCATTGAAATAATAGTCATAGACCGTCGGGCTGAATCCTGGTATTTCTGTTTCACCATCATCGATTGAAATGAGACTCAATGTGGCATCCGAACTTGGTGTTTGGATTTGTACGATGAATGAATAGTCGGCAGAATTAAGTCCGTCGGCAGCCATAACAACGATATGATATGTCCTATTATAATCACCCATCTTGATGTTCGAGATAGATACTATTTTTGCATCAGGGTCGTTTGTTACAGGAACGATATTCGTTGGCCATTCAGTCATTGAAACAATATAATCGTCGTATTGCGTTGGGCTAAAGCCTGCAATAGGTTTATCATCAATCAAGATAGCAGATAATGTAGCATCGCTACCCACTTGAGCCACATGGAATTCAAGTGTATAAGTGCAAATCGTTCGCGCATCGGTAGCAGTTACGACAAAGGTGTATCTCTTACCGCCATCTTCAAGCGTTTCTTCAGACGTTTGAAGGTTTGCTTGCGGATCATCTGTTTCAGCCGTTACAGAAGTAGGCAGTTCTGACATATTGATACTATAATCATATATAGTAGCACTGAACGAACTGAGTGGTTTATCATTGACGGTAATGGCTTTTAAAGCGGCATTTCCATTGGTTATACGGAAATTGAGAGTATATTGCTGTGTAGTGTATTGATCTTCAGCAGTAACAACGAATTGCCATGTTCCACGCGTCTTATCTTTTGGAGGTTGAGTAGGCTCTTCAAATTTAACGGTTGCATTAGGATGTGTAGGAACTACTTCGAGCACCGGTGGGAATGATGCCACAGAGATATTGGTATAGATTGATCGTGTAGGATCCGCAATGAATTGAGCAAGTGTGGTACCGTTGACTTTAATATCTTTGAGGCTTACATCTGTACTATAGAAACTATCGAACACAATGGTATATGTCAGCGATTCGCCATTTTCTGCCGTGCAGATAACAAGTGTAGAATCCGGCAACACATTACGATGCAAGAAAGCATTATAGACCGGATCGTTAGCAACTGTTGCAAGACGGTCGCACTTCTGTCCGACCACATCAGGTATAAGTTCTGCCGCAGGTACATTATACTCATAACGCAACACATTAGGATCGAAATCAGGAATATAAGAATCGCCAACCTTGATATTGCAAAGCGTTGCATCGGTATGTTTAGGCAGATTGAGGTTGACAATATAAGTATTAGTAGTATAGACATCTTCGGCAGCCACATTGATAGTTGCATAACGCACATAATCAGAAGGTTGTTTGATAGATACAACATTAGCATTTGGATCATTAGTCGTTGCGCCTACTTCGGGAACAACGCTCCAATCAACAGTATATTCAAACACGTTAGGTTGGAAATTAGGGATTGGTTGCCCGTCGAGCGTAATCTCCTTTAGGGTTGCATCATTGTTGGCTTCAGGCGGTACGACTGTGAAATTGAGTTTATAGGTAGATTTCAACTCATCGTCGATTGTGATAAGAGTAAAGTCGTCGTTATATGAATAAGTTTGGTTGATAGGTTCGAAAGTAATGATGGCCGTTTCGACAGCAGCAGCAAGGTCAGTTCCTTTAGGCAGAGCCGCTGTGATAACACGATTTTCTTGGTCGATAGTAGCAAAGACGGTGCTATCAAGCATAGCAAAGCCATTGATATTAACAGGCATCTGCTTGATAATCAGTTTGCCTGGACCATCCGGATAGAAACGCATATATTCTTGCGTTTGACCAAACTCCTTTGTTTCAGCCAATGCCTTATTGGAATTCCATGTAAAGACACCATCATATTCTTCCAAAAAGTAGGTAGTCGTGTGATATGTATATCCGATATTACGATCCAATTCACACTTATCACCTTGGACAAAAACAAGTTCATCTGCCTCATTTTCCGGTTGCCAAATCATTTGATAGTTAGTATGCGCCCACTCGGCAATTGGCCACATATATAATTCAGTTGAATCTCCCGGCTCAAAGTCATAAGTCTGACCTATTTCCAAT